>Ga0116231_10007384_pt1 | contig 20164 bp, 16 predicted proteins | sample S1TSphgellanicum_2_FD_89695 | JGI IMG/M metagenome (GOLD analysis project Ga0116231, IMG submission 89695) | Host-associated microbial communities from peat moss isolated from Minnesota, USA - S1T2_Fd - Sphagnum magellanicum MG | ecosystem: Host-associated > Plants > Peat moss > Unclassified...
CGGCGCGCGGCAGCACTTGCACGTCGAGCCAGTTGCGCAGCTCCAGAAGGCGCAAGCGTTCAGAACGCATCGCGGACCCAAGTCCGTGCTTCCAAAGCAACACATCGTCGGCGGGGTTGGCCTGCAGGGCGCGCAATTCCGCTGCGTATACGCTAAGCGCCGCCATGTCGCGAAACATGCCGTCCTTCACCAGAATTTCGCCGTAGCGCTCGGCGGCCGCGGCAATGTCGATGTAGTCGTACTCCGGATGATATTGCACGCCCCAAAAGCTGCCACGCCCACGAGTGAAGCAGAGGGATTGGACCCCGAAATCATTCTCTGCCAGCACCAGCGCGCCTTCAGGCAGCGTCGCAACCACATCACGGTGGATGGTCGGCGCTTCGAAGACCGCGGGCTTGCCGGCATACATCGGGTGTCCCCGGCCGGCATGGTTCAAGCGCACGCGGCGCGCGAAGCCGAATTCGCGACCGACAGGGTTGGCGCGCACTTCGCCGCCGGCCGCGGTGACCGCCACCTGCAACCCCCAGCAGCTACCAAAGAACGGCACGCCCGCCTCGAACACCGCCTTGGCGAGATCTACTTGGCGCGTCACCGGCGGCCCGCCGTTGTAGACGTTGAGCGCGGACCCGGTCATGGTCACGCCGTCGAAGCTCGAGAGGCTCGTACCCGGCGGCAATGCGGCGCCGTCCGCCGTGGTCACGATATCGACCTCGAGCGTGGCATCGATGCGCTTCAAGATCCGGGCATAGCCCTCGCCCGAATCGTAGCCCAGCACCGCCGCCTGCCGCTCGCGCATCTCGGCGACGTTGCCATCGACGACCAAGATGCGTGCCGCTGGTGCCGTGCCCGCGGTCATTCGTGTGGGTCCTTCGGTCATCATCCCGCGTCGATCGCAGCGAGCGTGCCCTCGACCGCGGCGCGGAAAATGTGCTCGAGCTGTGCGGCGCTCACCCCGATGGGATTGCCGCCTGCCGAAGGATCGATGGCCGCTTCGCTGCCGATGACCGGGGCATTGTGCGTGTCGACGCCGATCTCAGCCAGCGAGTGCGGAATGCCCAACTCATGGCGCAGCTTCATGACCCAGCTCAAGAACCCGTCGAAACCGCGCTCAGGCAAATCCAGTACCCGCGCGATGACATCGCACTTGTCGGCAATGACGCGCCGGTTGAACGTCATGACGTAGGGAAGAATCACCGCATTGGTGAGTCCGTGATGGGTGTTGAACCACGAGCCGACCGGATGGGCGATCGCGTGAACGCCGCCGAGGCCCTTCTGAAACGCGGTGGCGCCCATCGAGGCGGCGGCCAGCATGTTCTGGCGCGCCTCGAGATCGCCGCCGTCGGCGCAGGCGCGCGGCAGGTAGCGATGAATGAGCCGCATGCCCTCGAGCGCGACGCCGTCCGCCAGTGGATGGAATCCCGGCGCGCAGTAGGCTTCGAAGCAGTGGACGAAGGCGTCGATACCGGTCGCCGCGGTGACGCCGCGCGGCAATCCGACCGTGAGCTCGGCATCGGCGATCACGACTCGCGGCATCATCTTCGGATGGAAGATGATTTTTTTCTGGTGCGTTTCCTCGTTGAGGATGACGCTCGCGCGGCCGACTTCCGATCCGGTACCCGCCGTGGTGGGGACCGCGACGACCGGCGCGATGCCGGCCGGATCGGCGCGCGTCCACCAATCGCCGATGTCCTCGAAATCCCACAGCGGTCGGGTTTGCCCCGACATGAAAGCCACCGCCTTACCTGCGTCGAGCGCCGAGCCGCCGCCGAATGCGACAACACCGTCGTGCGCGCCGGCACGATATGCGGTCAAGGCCGCCTCGACGTGGCTTGCTGCGGGGTTGCCGCGCACGGCGCCGAACAGCGCCGCGCGCTCGAGCGCCGCGAGTGCACTCTGGATCATGGGAGTGTTGACCAGCCCTTCGTCGGTGACGATCAACGGGCGCCCGATGCCCGCCGTCGCGCAGGCCGCGGCGAGCTCCGCGATGCGTCCCGGACCCGCCCAGACGGTGGTCGGATAATTCCAATTGCCGCGCAGACTAAGACTCATTGGGCATCCTGATTCTTGTGGGTATGACCCTTGTGGGCGAACTGACTCATGTGGGCAGCCTGAAGTGGTAGGACTTCGGCCGCGTCAATTGCTCGAAGCCGATACTCGACAACGTGCAGCCGCGTCCCGAGTTCTTGACGCCGGTCCATGCCAGCGCCGGGTCGAGATAATCGCAACGATTCAAGAATACCGTGCCGGTCTCGAGCGCATCGCCCAGCGTCTCCGCACGCGCCGCATCGGCCGAGAAAATCGCGGCCGTCAATCCGAACTCACTGTCGTTCATGAGCCGCACCGCCTCCTCGTCCGAGGCCACCTTCATGATGCCGACGGCAGGCCCGAAGGTCTCCTCACGCATGATGCGCATCGAGTGGTCCACGTCCACCAGGACTTGCGGCGCCAGATATGGTGTACCTCGAGCACTCGCCGCGAACCGCGACTCATCGATCAGCTGGCGCGCGCCGCGCGTCACCGCCTCGTGCACCTGATCGCGCACGAAGTCGCCCGCGGCGGCCCGCACCACCGGCCCGAGGGTCGTGTCCGGATCGAGCGGCGATCCCAATCGATATTTGTGGGTCAGCTCCACCACGCCGGCGACGAACTCATCGTAGCGCGCCGAAGCCACGTAGATGCGCTTGATGCCGCAACAGGATTGGCCAGCGTTGTAGAACGCGCCGTCGGTGAGCGTCTCGATCGCCTGCGCGAGATTGGCATCCGCGCGCACATAGGCGGGGTCTTTGCCGCCGAGTTCAAGCCCCGACGTTGCGAAACCGACCGCCGTGGCCGCGACCACGGCCCGGCCACCCGAAACCGAGCCCGTGAAGCACACGCTGGCGACGCGGCTGTCGCCCATCAGGCGCCCCGTGTCGGCGTGCGAAAGGTGCAGATACTGAAACACGCCCGCCGGCACGCCCGCGGCATCGAAGGCCTCGAGGAATCGCTCCGCGCACAACGGGGTCTGGTGCGAATGCTTGATGACCACCGCGTTGCCGGCAATCAGTGCCGGCAGCACCGCGTTGACCGCCGTGAGATAAGGGTAATTCCAAGGCGCCACCACCACCACGACCCCCAAGGGCACGCGTTTGATCTGGCGCTTAAAACCGGCCTTGTCGGCCGGAATGACGGCGGCGAGCGCCTGCGGCGCGACGTTCAGCATGTAGCGCGCGCGTTCCTCGAAACCGCGCACCTCGCCGGGCGCATCGCGCAGCGGCCGGCCCATCTGCCAGGTGATTTCCGCGGCAATATCCTGCCCCTTCGCGACGAAGGCATCGACGGCGCGAGACAAGAGTTCGCAGCGGCTGGCTAAGGGCAGTGCCGCCCATGATCCTTGCGCGCGGCGCGCAAGATCCAGTGCGCGGTCGATGCCGGAAGCCGTCTCGAGCGGCCGCTCTACATAAATGCGGCCGTCGACGGGGCTGATGGTCTTCAATGTTTCGCTCATATGATCTCGAAATACCGGGCCAGTTCCCAATCTGTGATCGCCTTGCGGAATTCGCGCTCCTCCCATTGACGGGTAGCGGCGTAATGCTCGACGAATTCGCCGCCGAACAACTCGCGCGCGGGCTTCGACTCGATGAGGCGTTCTGCGGCTTCGTACAATGTCGCGGGCAGGCTGCGTTCCAACGGATGCTCTTGGTCGTAAGAATTTCCCAGGATCGGGGCGTCCGGCTCGATGCGATGCTCTATGCCCCACAGCCCCGAGCCGATGGCGGCGGAGAGCGCAATGTACGGATTGATGTCCGCGGCGGCGATTCGATATTCGACCCGCTGGCTCGATGCGCCGCCGCGAATCACACGCAGCGCCGTGGTGCGATTCTCCACGCCCCACGTTGCCGACGTTGGCGCCCAGTAGCCGGGTACCAATCGTGAATAACTGTTGACCGTGCCGGCGACCATCGCCAGGAATTCCGGCATCAGCGCTTGCTGTCCGCCGAGAAACCAGCGCATCTCGTCCGACATGTCGTGCGGCTTCGAGGGGTCGTGAAAGACGCTGCCGCCCTCGAGGGTGCGCAGCGAGATATGCAGATGGCCGCTCTGCCCCGGGACGCCGTTGGACCACTTGGCCATGAAGGTGGCCATCACGCCGTGGCGCTGCGCCAGTATCTTGGCGAAGGTCTTGAACAGTGCCGCACGGTCGGCCGCCTCCAGAGCATCGCAGTAGGTGAGCGCGGCCTCGATGACGCCGGGGCCGGTCTCGGTATGCAAACCTTCGATCGGAAAGCGCATGGACTGGCTCAAGTCCAGAAGCTCCTGGTACAGGCCCGCGTGCACGCCACTACGCAGCATGGAGTAACCGAAATTTCCCGGCGTCAGGGTTTTGAGCTGCCGATAGCCTTTGTCACGGATGGTCTGCGGCGTTTCATCGAAGACGAAGAATTCGAATTCTGCGGCGGCGCTCACCGCATATCCCATCCCCGCCGCCCGCTCGAGCACCTTGCGCAGCGTGCCGCGCGGGCAGACCGCCTCGGCCCGGCCGGCGAATTCCCCCAAGAACAGCGCCGTCTTGGGTTCGAATGGAATATCGCGACGGGTCTCCGGCAAGAGCCGCACCATGGCGTCAGGGTAAGCCGTGTGCCAGCCCGTGAATTTGGTGTTGTCGTACAGCTGATCGTTCGAATCCCAGCCCAAGATGACGTCGCAGAATCCAAGGTCTTTTTTGAATGCCGCGAGGAATTTATCGCGCGCCAGGTATTTGCCGCGCATGATGCCGTCGGTGTCGAACACGCCGATCTTGACGTGCTCGATGCCGCGTTCGGTCAAAATCCTCGCGGTCTCGGCTATTCTCTCGTCGCGCGTTTTTTCCATTGGAGCCCATGATACTGGCTCCTGCGGCGCTAGTTCGCGATTTCCTAAAACGCCGCGCACCGCCTTACAATCGCGCACCGCCCGAAGTTTCCTACGGTGTTCCCATGCCTTCCGCCCCTCATCCTATGGCTGCTCCCGGCGCCCTCTCTGCCGTGTGATGCGCAACATCGGCGGAGATTACGACTACATCATCGTCGGTGCCGGCACGGCCGGATGCGTGCTCGCGAATCGGCTCTCGCAGGATCCGACGCGGCGTGTGCTGCTGCTCGAGGCGGGCGGCCGCGACGATTGGATCTGGTACCACGTGCCGGTCGGTTATCTTTTCACCATTGCCAACCCGCGCTCCGACTGGATGTTCCGGACCGAGATGGAACCTTACCTGAATGGGCGTTCACTGCTCTATCCGCGCGGCAAGGTGATCGGCGGCTCCTCGGCCATCAATGCCATGATCTGCATGCGCGGACAGGCAGCGGATTACGATGGCTGGCGCGCGCTCGGACTGCCCGGCTGGGGATGGCGCGACGTGCTGCCGGCGTTCAAGGAGGTGGAAGATCATTTCCTCGGCGCGGGCGAGCATCACGGCAGCGGCGGCGGGTTCCGGGTCGAGGCGCCGCGGGTATCCTGGCGCATTCTGGATGCCGTGCGCGATGCTGCCGTCGAGATGGGCGTGCCGCGGATCGAGGACTTCAACTGCGGCGACAACGAAGGGGTGGCGTATTTTCACGTGAATCAAAAGCGCGGGCGGCGCTGGTCCGCGGCCACAGGCTTCCTGAAACCGGCGCTGTCGCGCGCCAATCTGCGCCTAGAGATGCATGTGATGGTAGAGCGTCTGATCGTCGAGCACGGACGCGCCCGCGGCGTGATTTTGAGGCGCGGCGGCGAACTCCTCGAGGCACGCGCGGATGCGGAGGTGATTCTCGCGGCGGGCGCCATCGGCTCGCCGAAGATCTTGAATTTGTCGGGCATCGGGCGCCGCGAATGGCTCGAGCCGCTCGGCATCGAGACAGTTCTCGAGCACCGCGGCGTTGGCGCGAACCTGCAGGACCACCTGCAGCAGCGCACAGTCTTCACGGTGAAGGGCGTCAGGACGCTCAACGAGACCTACCATTCGTTGCTGGGACGGGCGGTGATGGGCATCGACTACGCGGTGCGCCGGCGCGGACCCTTGACCATGGCGCCCTCGCAGCTGGGCATCTTCATGCGCTCTGACTCCTCCCAGGCACGTGCCAATCTGGAGTTCCACGTGCAGCCGCTGTCGCTCGACAAGTTCGGCGACCCCCTGCACAAATTTGCGGCGATCACCTTGAGCGTCTGCAACCTGCGGCCGACGTCGCGCGGCTGCGTGCGCTTGCGCTCCGCCGATGCCGAAGCGCCCCCCGTCATTGCACCGAATTATTTATCCACGCCCGAAGATCGCGCGGTGGCGGCGGATGGCATCCGGGCGGCGCGGCGCATCATGGCGCAAGCGGCCGTGCAGCGCTTTTCACCGCGCGAGTTCAAGCCCGGCGCGGAAGTACGGGACGAAACCGAATCGCTGGCCAAGTCCGCAGGCGACATCAGCACCACGATTTTTCATCCCGTCGGCACCGCCAAGATGGGCGTGGCCGGCGACCCCGAGGCCGTGGTCGATGCGCGCCTGCGCGTTCACGGCATGCAAGGTCTGCGTGTCGTCGACGCCTCGATCATGCCGTCCATCACCTCCGGCAATACCAACACGCCCACCGCGATGATCGCCGAGCGCGGCGCGCGCATGATCATCGAGGATGAACGGCGGATTCAATAAATCGCTTAAGCGGTGATATTGCGGAATTTGCCCGCGCTCGGCGTTGCGTCCAAAATACCGACCACCATGAAATGCTTGGATCCCGATACCGAGAACGCCGTACGCGACTTCCTAGCGCGGATTCCGGCGGACATACGCGTGGACCGCGCGATTCTCTTCGGCTCCCGCGCTCGCGGCGAGCACCGCCCTGGCAGCGACGCGGACGTCGCGCTGATCCTGCGCGAGCGCGGCAATGACGGGTTGACGCTAATGATGCTGGCAGAACTCGCGTACTACTCATATCTCGATACCGGCATCATGGTTCAGCCGGTTACCATTGCGATCGAAGATTGGCTGAATCCAGCCGCATACCCGAGACCGGGGTTTCTCAGGACTGTCGATCGCGAAGGGATCGTATTGTGACTAAGCAGCCCTTCGAGCAGGCGTTGGTGCGTAAGAGTGGACGGGCTCTCAAGGTCGCCGGGCTCGCGCTGAACGCCGGCGATTTCGATAGCGCGGTTAGTCGATCCTACTATGCGATGTTCGACATCGCGCGGGCCGCGCTTTTGCGTGCCGGGGTCACCGAAGACAACCTGCCAAGAACGCATAACGGTGTCATCGAAGCATTTCGTAAACACACCGTTCAGACAGGACAAATCGACCGGCAACTCGCAACCCACTTGACTCGTATACAGTCACTTCGGATCAAAGCCGACTACACCGGGACTGAAATTGAACTCGCCGAGGCGGCCGACGTTGTTGCGAAGGCCGAACTTTTTCGTGCAGACGGTCGAACGAGTATTCAGTTTTTCGCAGTCCTCCTCGGCGACGGAATACCAGAGCCCTGCGCCGCAGGACGATGATCAGGTTTCGGAACCCGGTTTCGCACTGCCGGAAGTCCCAAGAAAGGCTGCAATGCCCGATCCCATTTCCTTGGAAGAGATTCGCCGACAAGCACGCGAAAATTGGTTGCTGTTGCGGCAGCAGAAGGACCGCAATGTAACGGTAGGCGACCCGTCCAAGGACGCAGGCCGAGGCAATAAGACAGATCAAAGTCACGCAATCGACGACCACGTCGGCGAATAGCGCTAAGCCCGCGCCATCGCTGCGAATACGTACCACATCCTCCCGCCGCCACCCATGTAATCAGGTAGCGGTAAGCATTTCGCCGGCGACTTTGTGGATGCATGCCAGCCAGGCAGCGCGCACCGTCGGCGTGAAATCCTCGCCGAGGCCCTTCTCGAGCGTCGCGATCAATGCGTCGCCCACGGTTTGGTAATCGGTTGGTTTGACGCCGTAGCCCACGTGCCGGCGACCCAGCGCTTGGACCGCGGCGGAGATCTTCTCCCACTCACCGAGATTGGCCACCGCTGTTCCGAGCATGGCCATGAGTTTGCGCCGTTGCTCCGTCATATCCGGCTTGAACAGTGAGCGCAACGCTGGGTCGCGATGGAATAGCTCGTCGTAGAACAGGGTGGCGGCGACATCGGCGATCGGCGCCACTTTGGCGAAACTAAGTTTTACCAACGTCTGTTGCTCTGGGGTCATGGAAGCCTCTGGGTTTTTGCGGGTACGCGATAATCTTAAACAGGTAAAGAATATACCAGATTAAAACCGGCGCATAATCCACAATGACCAAGCCGCTTGGCGCGGCCCAAGCGCGCCCCAGCTCGCTTTCTTGCCCGGTAAAGGAGTCCCTCTGCGCCTCTCGTTGTACACCGATTTTTCGCTGCGGCTCCTGATGTATCTGGCCGCCATCGAACGCGGTACTTGGACCACCACGCCCGAGGTCGCACGTGCTTTCGGCATCTCCACGCATCACCTGCAGAAGGCCGTGCAGGGATTGGTGCGGGGAGGGCATGTCGAAGCGCTTCAGGGACGAGGGGGAGGCGTGCGCCTGGCACAGGATCCGGCATCGATGCGTTTGGGCACCATCGTCGCTGAGCTCGAGGGTTCGGGCTGCCTGGTCGATTGCGGGCGTGGCCCCTGTCCGTTGGCGGGTCGATGCCTGCTCAAATCCGCTCTTGATGCGGCGGAGCGCAGCTTCATCCGGGAGCTGAATCGTTTTACACTGGCGGATGTGGTGGCGAATCAGACAAAGTCGGCTCTATCCAAGTTGATCGCGGCGACAGCAGCACGGCGTTGAGCGTTTTCGCGAGGACGCAAAGGGTACTAGTCAGAGCGATCGGTAGAACTGTAGGTTGTTGTGACCGGGGTCCCGAAGATGGAACTCGCGCGTACCCCAGGGCGTATCTGCCGGTGCCGCCCATGGGCTACTCTGACCATTCTGCGGACCAACGCTTCCGCTTCCAAAGAACTCGTTGTATATCGCATCGACGTCGCTAACGACAATGCGATAAATCGGTCGATCAATTGTATGCGCCCATTGATCTAGGCCCGCCCATTGAAGATGTAGCTCAACGCCATCCCGCCGAACAACCGCATACTTCGGTTGGGTAACCTGGTCCTGAAAGGCAACCGTGAATCCAAGACGAACGTAGAAATCTACCGAAACGGTGACGTCAGCCGCCGCAAGGACGGGGTGGATGCCTTCAAGTATCGCTTTCATCGCCTACCTCAACGTCGTAAATGCCACCCGAAGAAAACTGAGACTGCCGGTATCGAGACCCCAGCCCTCAGCACTGCGGGGAACCGAGAATGTGCCGATGCCGCTCCGTCCAAGTCCGGCAGCTCTCGGCCCATGCCTGGTGCGCTCCGTCCCGTTGCAATAGCCGCGTCTGGGCATCGAGCACCGCCTGTACCGGAAGTATCGAGGGCGCAGCGCCGTACTGCGCAAAGAACCTCGCCAATCGGCACGCTTGTTCTGAAGGTACCCACTCTTCTGCGCCGATGTCGAGCCAAGTCCAAGCCGCATACCCGAGATCCTCGCTTCGAGTCCCAGGGTGTGCCGCGTCGAAGTCGATCCACGCATAGGGAAGTCCATCCCGGAACACGGCGTTGCACGGGCTGGCATCTCCATGACACACGAGTTCGGAGCTGCAGCGAAGCTCGCAGTCCTGTGTCGCATCATGCAAAGCGCGCAGCAATCGGGCCGCCGTGCTCAGTTGAGCGTCGTTGAATACACCCAGATTGGCCGGCACGTCGCCGGGCAGAAACGACAAAATCTCGCGCTGCCGATCGTCGATGCCGAGGAATCGGGGTGCGCCGGAGAATCCACTCGCTTCCAGACTCTGCAGCAGTCGATGAACGAACGGGGATCGCGCGTTTTGCGGCCGGCGCACGCTCTCGCCTACGCGCACGACACCCGCGGTGATCCGGCCGCCGCTCAAGGGAAGCTCCGCCGCGATCTGTTGGTCGTCAGCGGATTTTTGCGCGCAATTCACGGTCTCATCACCGGGTATTCAACGGCGCCGCGGCGGCAGGTGCGGCCTGCCGCGCATAGAGCTTTTGCGCCAGCATCAACACGGCGGCCAACGCAAGTGCAACGGCGACCGCTTGGAACCCGGCTCGAGGAGTTCCGGTACGGTTTACGATCGAGCCGATGATGGTCAGCGCGAAGAAGGACCCGAGACTGCCGACGGAGTTGATGAATGCCAGGGCGGAGGCCGCGGAGCGCCCGGACAGCAACTCGCTGGGGCACGCCCAGAACGGACCCAGATAGCTTGCAATACCGGCGGCGACGACGCACCACAAGATCATACGCGAGGTCAGCGACGGCGCGTCGCCGACGAAGTACAGGCCGATCGCGGCGATCAGCAGAGGCAAGGCTGCGTGCAGGTAGCGTTCATCGTGCTCATCCGAATGCCGCGACACCATGACCATCGTCAGCAGGCTCACTGCGCTCGGAATCATCACCAGAAGGCCGATCACGGTATTCGAATATCCCGCGGCCATGGCCTTGATCGATTGCGGCATCCAAAAGCCCGTGATGTAAAGGCCCATCAAGAACAAGAAATGAGTCGCAACCAAATGCAGGATTCGCGGGTGGGTCAGCGTCCTCCATATCGACAAATCACCACCGTTTGGTTTCGCGGCGGCCTCGTCGCCAAGCTCCATCTCGATCCGGCGCTTCTCGTCCTCACTGAGAAACCAAGCATCCTTCGGGCGGTCGGGTAGAAATCGGTAGGTCAAGAGTCCACAGACAATCGCCGGAAGCGCCTCGAGAATCAGCAGCCAACGCCAGCCGCTCATCCCAAAGTAATGTATATGGTCCATGATCCAGCCGGACAGGGGTCCTCCGATGATGCTGGCGGTCGGCAAAGACGTGAGGAACAACCCGACTGCTTGCGCCTGTTGTCGCTGTCGAAGCCAATAGGTCAGGTAATACAGTATCCCCGGGAAGCAGCCGGCCTCGGCTGCGCCGAGACAAAAGCGCGCCACGTATAGCTGCAGCGCGCTCTGCGCGAGTCCGGTCAAGGCAGCGATGAGCCCCCATGTCAGCAGGATGCGCGCAATCCAGGTGCGCGCGCCGGTCCGGTGCAAAACCAGGTTGCTCGGAACCTCGAACAGGAAGTAACCCCAGAAAAAAATACCCGACAGCAGCCCGTATTGCTCGCTCGAAAGACCGAGTTCGCGATTCATGTCGAGCGCGGCGAAACCCACATTGATGCGATCGAGATAGGCGACGACGTAGATGAAGAACAGCAGCGGCAGCAGATGCCTTCGAATCTTGCGAGCAAGTTCCGAGGCGGAGCCGTCATTGGCGGATTCACGCGAATCCATGCGAGCCTCCTCGAGGCCTGTTCTACTCAGGATCTGTTTGAACCAAAGCGGGCGCGCACGGCGTAGCCGACCAACAGCAGGCCGAAACTGATGAGTCCGAACAACAGCGGCGTCTGTTGCTCGGGGATGAAGGCCATCGCGACGAGAATGCCAACCATGCCGGCGATGGCCAGATACGTGAGGTACGGATATCCCCACATCCTCACCGTGAGGCGCGCGGGGTCGTCTTTTTCCAGCCGCGCCCGCAGGCGCAGCTGCGATACCGCGATGGAAAGATAGACGAACACTGCCACCGTCCCGTATGAATTGACCAAGAAAGCGAACACCTTGTCCGGCGATACGTAAGACATGATCACCGCGGCGTAGCCGAACAGCGTGCCGATGAATATGGCTCTCACCGGCACGCCATTGGCACTGAGCTTGGCCAATCCCGCCGGTGCATCGCCGCGACGAGTGAGCGCGAACAACATGCGCGAGGACGCGTACAAGCCTGAGTTGAGCGCGGACAGCACCGCGGTCAGCACCACCGCATTCATGACGTGAGCCGCGCCCGGAATGTGCATGGCGGCCAGCGCGCTGACGTAAGGCCGGACGATACCCGGCGAGTTCCAGGGCACCAAACACACCACCAAGAGGATCGATCCGAGATAAAACACCAGTACCCGCGATATGACCGAGTTGGTCGCGCGCGCCACAGTCTTGGCCGGCTCCGCTGTCTCGCTGGCTGCAATGGCCACGATTTCCGCGCCGAAATAAAATCCCGTCGCAGCCACGGCGCCGGTGAGAACCGGCAGAAAGCCGTTGGGTGCAAAGCCGCCGTGGGCGGTCAAATTCGCGACGCTCGCCGCGGTTCCCGGCCACAAACCAGCTATGAACAGGACAGCGAGGAACAAGAACACGCTGATCGCCGCTACTTTGATCGAAGACAGCCAGAATTCGAATTCACCGAAGGACCTCACGGAAACGACGTTGGACACCGTGAGCGCCACCAACAAGGACAGGCTCACGATCCACGGCGGCACGTCGGGCAGCCAGAAGCGCACCAGGTCGGCACCTGCGACGGCCTCCATCGCGACCACCATGACCCAAAAGTACCAATACATCCATCCTGTCAGGAACCCGGCCAGCCGGCCAACCTTTGGGCGGTCGGCCCAGGCCAGGCGCGCGTACTCATAGAATGATCCGACCGCCGGCAGCGCCACGGCCATTTCACCCAACATACGCATGACCAGAACGACCAGTAATCCGGTGATCGCGAAGGAAACGACGGCCGCAGGGCCCGCAGCCCTGACGACCACGCCGCTGCCGACGAAAAGACCGGCGCCGATCACGCCGCCCAGCGCGATCATCGTCATATGCCGCTGTTTCAGCGCATGGCGCAGGCCCGGTTCGGCCGTGGCGCCCGCTGGCGCGGCGGCCGCCAGAGCGGCGCCCGCGGCATCTTTTGCACCCGCGATGAGGGCAGCGGCGCTGACATTAGGTTCGGCGAGGGTATTGTCGGGCATGTCCGGACGCTACCGTGTCCCGCGGGCATGCACAAGTCAGTGGTCCGCTGTCACCAGCGGCAATTCCACATAGCTCGCTTGGGTGGCGGCGCGGTAGATGCGCTCGGTGGCCTTTTTGTAATCTTGCGGCTGCGCGAAGAAAATATTCGGCACAAAAACTTGCGGATTGCGATCGTACAACGGGAACCAAGCGGACTGTATCTGCACCATGAGACGGTGACCGGGCAGGAATACGTGATTGCTGGTCGGCAACGCGAATCTGTAGGTCAAGGGTTTATTGGGTTCGACCGCTTTCGCGGCCGCCAAACTGTCGCGATAGCGGCCCCGAAAGATATCCATGGCAATCGCGAGCTGATACCCGCCGAGCTCAGGGTGCCCGGGGACCTCGTCGGGATAGACGTCGATGAGCTTCACCACCCAATCGACATCGGTCCCCGTCGTGGCAGCGATCAGATTGGCGATGGGCTCGCCGCTCACGCGTAGCGGCTTCGACAGCACCTCGCCGCAATATGTCAGCACGTCGGTGCGGCCGGAGAACTCACGTTGATCGTCGACCAGCCAGCGTTCCCAGGACAGCGGCGGAGTGTAGCCCACGGGCTGACTAGGCCGTGCGCGAAAGGGGACCGGTTTGGCGGGATCGGAGACGTACTCGTCGAAGCCATGGCGCTCGGCCGGCGCCTCAAAGGCGAGCCCGTTGCCGGCGCGCAAGTACAATCTCGCCGCCGTGGGCTTGCAGCCCGACTCGCAGCCCGAAGGCCAGGTGCTCGAGCTTTCCCATCGATTGACCCCGGTCACGAAGGCCGTGACTGGCATTAAGCGCTGTGGCGGCGCATCGTCCTTAAGATAGTGCGCCAGGAACGGCGCCAGGATCTGCATGCGGAAGTACAACGCGGTATCGCTGTCGAAGCGGATCGCGCCGAGCGAGCTGCCGTCGCCGATTTCCTGGCCGTGATACCAGGGGCCGAGTACCAGGTACAGATTGCCTTGTGCAGCCCCCTGCAGCGCGCGATACACGGCCATGCCGCCGTAGATGTCCTCTTGATCCCACAAGCTCGCGACGATCATGGTAGGAACGGTCAACGGCTGTTTCGCAAGCACCCGATCCATCGCCTGCTCGCTCCAGAACGCATCGTAGGCCGGATGTTCGGTGATCTTCTTCCAGAAGCCGATCTGCTCCATGCCGCGCTGATGCCCCAACTCTCCCGCGGAACCGGCGCGCATGTACATATCGTAGTCGTCGAAGTTGCTCGAGTCCCAGTGCTCATCGTTCGAGCGCGTCGCCGTTTGCTCGTAGATGTAGGGCATGTTCTGCTCACGAAAGGCGCCGTTGTGGAACCAATCATCGCCGCGCCAGCCATCGACCATGGGATTCATCGGCACCGCGACTTTGAGCGCCGGATGGGGATTCACCAACGGCGTCAGAGCCAGAAAACCGTCATAAGAGATCCCGAGCACGCCGACGCGGCCGTTGGACTGCGGCACATTCTTCACCAACCAATCGATGGTGTCGTACGTATCCGTCGACTCGTCCACCGGTGTCGGATTCAACGGCCCACGCATGGGGCGATTCATGACGTAATCGCCCTCGCTGCCGTACTTGCCACGAATGTCCTGGATGACTCGAATGTAGCCGCCTGAGATGATCGTCTCGGTGGCGTTGTCGTAGCCATAGAGGCGCGTGCCCAGATGCACGCTGTGGGTGTTGCTGGCCAGCGAGCGCGCATCGTAGGGAGTTCGGGTCAGCAACATGCCGGCGTGCTGGGCGCCGGCCGGTATCAGGATCACGGTGCGCAGTTTCACGCCATCTCGCATCGGCACCATTTCTTCGCGTGCCGTGTGATCCATGCCGCTGGTGGGGGGCGTGAATTTGTCCGGCGTCTCGCTGGGGTATTCGGGGTATTGCGGCGGCGTCTGCGCCGCCGCCATCCCAACTGCCACCAAGACGCACAGCGCCACGGCAAAAACTTCATTCTTCAATCCTTGATCTCCCTGCATTTTTCAACCGAGGCAATGTTGCCACGAGAGTCTGGCCGGAAGCGCGTTATAATCCACCCGGCAGGACATCTCATGTTTCCTGCCGGCGCGTCTCGCGCCGCGTCTCGAGACCGAACCCATTGCATATAGGAGATTTACGGCGCCATGAGCTTCGTGCGGTCGATCCGGCCTTTTTCGCGCATGTTTCGATCCGATGCCGCGTCGGATGAGGACGCGGCGGCGGATGCGCACATCGCACCGGTCGTCAGCGCGCCTGGCGCGCTCGCAACCGGCGGCGCCGCGTCGCCCGAGACCATCGCCCCACTGCAAGACGGCTCGACATTGCGCGCGCTGTCGATCGCCGCGTCGAGCGCCGATGATCCGCATCTGGCCACGCTCTTCGACGGCGCCGACTCGCGCGACATCGCCGCGCTCGTCACCGAGGGTTCATCGAGCCGGATCCGGCAATATGCAGCGCAGCGGGTTACCGATGCCGCCGAGCTGCGGCACTTGTTGAAGCTGGTTCGCGGCAAGGACAAGAGCGTCTACAAGATCATCAAGCAAAAGTGCGATGAGCTGCGTATGGAAGAACAGAAATCCGTTCAGGTCGAGACCGACGCTGCCGCGGCCTGCGCCTCGTTGGAGAGGCATAGTCAGCGAATTTACGATGCGGTTTACGAGCCAACCTTGGATCACTTCATGGCTCGTTGGCGCGCGGTCGAACCGCAGGCCCCGGCCATGCTGCAAGAACGCGCACGCAGCGCCATCGAGCGGTCTCGCGAGACCATCGCCGAGCATGCACGCCGCGTCGCAGAGCTCGCCGAACGTCAGGCCCTGGAAGAGGCGCAGCGCGCCGCACAGGCCGAATCACTGGCGCGCGAGCGCGACGAGGCGCTCGAGCGTGAACAGGCGGCTGCCGCGGCGGCGGCGGCCCAAGCCCAAGCGCGTCAGGCCGATGAGCAGGAACGCAACGCGAAAGCCGCCGCCGATGCAAACGCGGCGCGGCGCCTCGCAGGGCTCGTGGCCAAGGCTCATTCGGCTTTGCGGGAAGGTGATACCGGACGCGCGGCGGGCCTGCGCCGCGCGATCGACGAGAAGGCGGCCATGCTGGCGGCGCCCGCGCATCTCGCGCGGCAAGTGGCGCAGCTCGACACCAAGCTCAACGAACTCAAGAAATGGAAGGATTTCGCGGTCGCACCCAAGCGTGCCGAACTGATCGCCGACATGGAGGCGCTCATCGGCTCCTCCGAACCACCGAAAGTGATTGGAGTCCGCATCAAGCAGCTGCAGGACGACTGGAAGGTCATCAGCAAGGGCGTCGTCAGCGATTCGCAGGCGGATTGGGAGCGGTTTCATCGAGCGGCCGATCTAGCCTACCAGCCCTGCCGCGCATATTACGAGTCCCTCGCCAAGCAACGTCAGGCAAACCTGCTGCAGCGCCAGAGTCTTCTCGAGCGGCTGAAGAACTTCGAGGCCGCGCAGAGCAGCGATAACCCTGACTGGCGAACCATGGCCGTGGTGCTGCGCGAGGCGCCCCAGGAATGGCGGCGGTATTCGCAGGTCGATCGCGCCGCCTCGGCCAAGGTTCAAGAAGAGTTCGATCTGGTGCTCGGCCGGCTCCAGGAACGTCTGCAAGGCTGGTACGCGCAAAACAAGGCCGAAAAACAATCTCTCATCGAACGCGCTAAGCAGCTGCGTACGAAATCGGATAACCGCGAGGCCGTCGACGGTGCCAAGCACCTGCAGCAGCTTTGGAAGCAAGTCGGCGTCGTGGAACGGGACCAGGAGCAATCCCTGTGGAACGAGTTTCGGGAACAGTGCGATGCCGTGTTCTCGACGCGCCTCAAGGCTCAGGTGGAATTCAGCGCGGCGCTCGAGGCCAACAAGGCCGCCGCCGCGGCGCTGTGCGAGCAAATCGAACGCACTGCAGCGCTGAGCGGCAATGATTTATTTGCGGCAGCTGCCAAGGCGTCGCAGTGGCGCAGCGACTTCGAATCCATCGGCGAGCTGCCGCGCGCCGAGCAGCGCACGCTGCATGCGCGCTTCGAGAGGGCCCTGAAGTCTTGCGAGACACGCGTCGCGGCGGCGCGCGAGCGCGACAAGCAGCAGTCGTTCGAGCGCATGCTCGAGGCGGCCCGCCACATTCAAGCGTATGGATATGCCGTGGCGCGAGGCGCGACGACGCCTGAACGAGACGTACTCAAGCAGGCCGCGGAGAGCTTCATCGCCTCGGTCCAAACCTGGCCCAAGGGCGCCTTACCGCTGCTCAAGGAAGCATGGCAAAAGGCGCAGACGGCGGCGGCGGGCGAGATGGCGGCGAGCGAGAAGGCCTATCGCGACTTGTGCGTGCGCAGGGAAATTGCCGGCGACAGACCGACCCCGCCCGAGGACCAGGCGTTGCGCCGCGAGCTTCAAATGCAGCGTCTGATGCAACGGATGGGTCAAGGAAACGAGCAGTCAGAGTCCTGGGAATCTCTGGCATTGGCATGGGTGCGCATCGGACCCATCGCCGACACGCAATACCAGTCGCTGCTCGATAGATTCATTCGCTGCCGCTAGATGACGCGCGTAGATGATGACGACGCTCTACGACAACATCGGACGCACCGATTCTGGTCAACAACCGAGTCATCCGGACGGCGAATTTATGGTCTCGCGGCGCTGCGCCTGGCCGCCTTCTTCTCTCTGGTTGGTTGCTCCAGTTCACAGGCAGCCTCACTTGAGACGTCGTTCGATTTTTCACGTTCGGAAATTGGTATAGAGGTTTCCATTAGAGGTAAGAATCTTTATGCCATCATCGATACGGGCGTTGATCCGTCCATCATAAATCTTGCCGAAGCTGAAGAGCTTGATTTGAAGGTCGATCGGACCGATTCAGGCGAGGCCAGTGGTTTTGGCGAAGGTCGAGGGATGACCGTTTTTCCGACGAGAATTGAAGGCCTGAGCATTCGCGGACACAGCTTTGCGGCTTTCGACGCCTTGGCATCTGACACTGCTGCGTTCACGGGTTCTGATCAGCGACGAATCGATGTGGTCCTCGGATACAGCTTTTTGTCCGACAAGATCCTCCTCATCGACTATACCGCGCACAAACTTGCAATTTTGGCCAGCTCAGGCGAAGTCCGGGCCACGGTTCGCACGTGTCGAACACGCTGGCGAATTCCACTCAAGACATTCGACAGTTATCCCGTGATCCCGGGCTTCCGCTTGGGCGGCGCGAGCGGGCCGGTTACGCTCGACACGGGTTCGAGTGGCGGCATCGCGCTATTTGAGGAAGCGCTTGATCTGCCTGGCGTACGGGACTCGCTCGTCGATCAGGGCGCCTCGGTTCGCAGAGGTGCACGGGGCGAGTCGAAGGTCGAGAATTTCATCTTGAGCGAGCCTGTCGGGTTCGGACCGTTCATTCTGCCCGCAGGCCAACTCGTGTTCGTCCACAAACAGAAGGGCTCTGCAGTTACGCGCATCGCGAACGTCGGGAATGAAGTGCTCAGCGCATTTAAAATCAAAATGCTACTCGATTACCGCAGCCGAGTTATGACCTTCTACGGACATTGTCTCTGAGCGCTTTCCCCGTCCGCTCAGCGCATATATGGCTGACGCTCGACCTCCACCGCTTCCTGGTTGCGCTGCTGTGCGCGCAGCGCATCGGCCAAGAGCCTTCCCGCCTGCGCCTCGGTGCCGCGGTCGCCGCTGGCGAGCGCGAGCGCCCTGCGCCCGCAGACTTCGGCTTGATGCGCGTCATTCTCGGCGAGCCGTAGGCGTCCAATTTCCACCCACAGCAGCGGATTGTTCGGCTCGATGCGCAGCGCACGGTCGAGCGTGGAGGAGGCTGCGTCGAAGTCGCCGTGAGCCGTCAGCGTGTGCGCCTGAGTCACCAAGGAGCGCGTCGCGGCAGACAAATGATTCTCGCGAGGCGGAGGCGGCGGCGGCGCGGCCGGCGGAGAGGGCTCAGCCGGCTGCGGCGGGCTGGGCGAAATCCGCGATGGCGATGGCGCCACCGGTGCCGGGATGCTCGGGGTGCGCAGGTCCGGGCTGCTGGGCGACGAGGAGAAGAAGCAGCCGGCAAGCCCGAGCGTCGCGAGCAGCAGCGCGCACGCCGGTAGGAGCGCGGGTCTGCAACCGCTCATCGGGTACTGCGCCTTCGGTTCGCTGGCTCCATCCGGATGATTTTATCCGACGTGCGGCGCTGGAGGGCGGCGCCGATCACGGGGTGGTGGGTGCGCCCGCGGCTGAGGTCTCGCCCATGTTCTTGAACAACTCGCCGTTGGCCTCTTTTTTCCCGATGCCGCAACCGACGAACGGCAACGGAATCAACACGAGCACACAGTTGTCGTCGAGATTGACCAGCAATCCGCCTTCCGGAATGGACTCGAACCGATGGGTCGCCGCATAGTCCCAGGCGAATTGCGGCGCTTTGGCCGGCGCCGACGGTACATGTGGAAAGCCGAAATCCTTTGGCGTCGTCGCAGACTCATGGCTGGTTGCGTTCCTGGCGGCTGACTTGAGCTCGGCCGCCCAGTCGATGGGTGCATGAATGGCATTGTCCGCGTCTTCGGACGGGGCCGGCTGGCCGGGGATGCGACTGGCCGACGCCGGGCGCTGCGCCGGCGCAGGCCGGGCTTCATGGCCGGACGATGTTGCGGGGGGCGCCGGGGGTGGCAGCCGCGACGCGACGCGTTGCGGCGAGGCGGGCGGAGGGGGAATCAACACGATCTCGATGCCGCGAGAGTCGGTCTGTCGCGTCATTACTCGAGAGGTCGCGACCAGAAACCACAGGACGATGAGATGGAATCCAAGAACCAGCGCGATGATGCACGCAACCTGGATACGACGGCGTTCGTCCCTCGTTGCGAGCACGACTTCAGGAGCCTACCCGAGGTGGTAATTTCGCTGCGCCCGCTTCAGCATCCACAGCGGCACCGATGACAACGCGATCAACACAGCGGCGTGCAGCGATTGCCCCGACAAGGACGCGGTGGAAATACCGATGCCGGCACCGATCTCGCCGGGGTCGGGACCCCCGGTCACCGTCACGATGACGTTGCTCAAGGATGCGAAGGTGCTGAGCGAAACGATGCAGACGAGAGGCCAGCGCAGCGCAATGCCTCGCCGCGCGGCCAGCCGCGTGAAGGCGGCGGCCACGCACAACGGCAGACACCAGAGCAGCACGATGCGCGCCGCAAGGTCGATGTCGTGGGTTACGTCGGGCGATACATGGATTCGGTGTAGATAGGGATCCATGCGGTGGGCGATCGACCAGACAACCTTGACGTCCTCCCCGCCGTGAACGGCGGAGATTCCTACTGCGCTATGCATGAACTCTCTCGTACATAGTCGCTTCGGTGGGTTCCTGCTTCCCAGAGGCTGGTTTCGTCGTAGTCTTGCGACC
>Ga0116231_10007385_pt1 | contig 20163 bp, 8 predicted proteins | sample S1TSphgellanicum_2_FD_89695 | JGI IMG/M metagenome (GOLD analysis project Ga0116231, IMG submission 89695) | Host-associated microbial communities from peat moss isolated from Minnesota, USA - S1T2_Fd - Sphagnum magellanicum MG | ecosystem: Host-associated > Plants > Peat moss > Unclassified...
AAAAATGATAAAATAAAAAAGAAAAAAAAAACAGAAAAGGAAGGAGGATGGGATGATGGAGGTGTAGGGGGGGAGGGTAGGAGGGGGGTGGTGGGGGGGGCGGGTGGTAAGGATAGATTAAAAAATTTATCATGTTCCCATGTTGTTCCCAACTTGTTTCCATATTTTCATAATGGTGTTCCCCAAAGATGTTCCCAATAACACCTCATTTTATCCCATATCTTTTATCCAATGATTTTCCATTTTCACCTATATAACTAAACCAAAGGGGATGTGTTTTGTCTTGAAATAAAAACTATTATTTAAGGAGTATGCCAAGTTTTAGTTTGTATTTGTGATAGGCCAATCAAAATGACATTATAATTGAACTTTTTTCCCAATGTTAATTCATACATATTATTAATTATAAGAAATTATTGGATAAGGTGCAAGGTTATTTTGACTTAAAATGTTAAAACCTTAATCCAAATCCTTAGCATGAAACTTTAAAATTACATTTAGTTATGATGCCTTAGGTTGTCGTGAAAATTTGGACTTATTGGAAACTAATAATCCCAATATATAATTGCAAACCTTAAGCCACATTGTTTGCATCAAAATTTCCCCAAAAATGAAATGAAATTGTAATATACTATACATATGGGAAAAAAACCAATAAGAATATAAATCAACAATGTAAATGATAAAATTCATAGAATATCTCAAATCATTAAAAATACATTTAAATAAAAAATTATCCATAATCTCCATTGTAGTGGTTCAAATTTAATATTGTTATGTACATGCAAATGCTTAGACACAAACAAATATAATAGAGTCGTAAAACTTGATTTGATGACAATGTAAAAATTTCGTACAAGATTTGTTTAGAACATCAAAGATATACTCAAAATATTAAAAATTTAAAAATTATTTTTCACAAAATATTTCACAATATGTTTTAAAGAATGAAATTTACATCAAAATTTAAATACTAAAAAATAATTTCTTATATAACTAACAAAAATATCCAATTTGAAATATGAATATACACACATTGTCATTTAAATCTCACTTCATCAAGTTTGGGCAATCAATTTTGTCCTTTTACTCAATATATATTCAAGTTGAACATTTCAAGCATAATATTCTTCCTTGTTGATCATAAAGATTGTGCAATATGGTGCATTATGAGTTTTTTTGGTAATTATGGTATCATACCCTTCAAATGTAAAGGTGATGAAATTGGCCCAAAATTTCACCATCACTTTACACCTTGTAGGGAAAGGCATGAAGAAAGTTTGACACATTTTGGGGTTTGTTTGTTATGGACTAGGGTTTAAGGTTTTTGTGCTAAAGGTGAAGGTTTGGGGTGTAAGGGTGTGATGACCCAAATTTTCACCATGTCACATTAACCTCATACAATAAGGCACTCATAAAGTTTGATGCATGTTGGGTGTCATTTGTCATGGCCTAATGTTTAAGGGTAGATGCAAGCTATAATGGCTTAGTTTTTGCATCCTTATGGACTTTTTGTAGAATATACTCTATTCGAATGCCACAAACACATTATAAAATCATCAATTTGACAAAAATATTTATGGATTAAAATTACCAACTTGAATAAAAATATTTATTGAGGGGTGAAATTCAATAAACATACACCAATCATATAGTAATGGACTTTTAAAATGGACATATGGATTATAATATGGGTTCAACATTAACATTCAAATGCATTTTTTGTTATGATTTCATTTCAATATTTTTTTAATATAGATTCAATATATGATACATGATGGAAAAACAAATATGGATTGAAAAAAATTGCAACAAAAAATTTAACCAACAACTATGTATATTGAATGACCAAATTTGGACCTTATTTTCAAAAGTCCCAATCATGGTCATTTTTTGTTGGATTGATATTTTTTCCCTCTAACATGTATGTTAAAGAGTTTTTTAGATGGGCAACTTTTCATATGGACTTTATTATTGACCACATAGGGCCCACTCAACATTGGTTTTAATGTTTTTTTTTTGGTCCATTTTAATGTTAAAATATGGATTTTATATGGACTTTTGGGACTAGGACTTTTGTCATTTTTGAGCCACCCTAACTTACATCTACCCTTAAGGTTTTTGTGTTAAGGTTGAAGGTTTGGGGTGTAAGGGTGTGATGAAATTGGCCCAAATTTTCATCATTACCTTAGACCTCATAAGGCAAGGCACTCATAAAGGTTGACACATTTGGGGTGTCATTTTTTATGGCCTAGGGTTTAAGGTTTTTGTGTTAAGAATTTAACCAAATTATAACATCCATATGTGACAAAGTCCTAGTTGCATTACATTTTAATCAACTTTTTGAAGATTGTAGATAAACTTATTATGTTTCCAAGTTCACTCATCATGTGTCAAGGACATAGAAACAAGTTCACCCATCATTGTTTCCTTCAACCCACAAGATGCCTATTAGGAGGCATGTATTAGTTGGTTGGCATATGGTAAGGTGCACATTCTCATCACCTTCTTGTTCATCATAAGACCTAGAACTTGGTTGCATTGCAAGACACTATTGTTATCAAGGCCAATAAAGTAGGTGGGCATGGGGTGCATTTGAAAAATTGGTGCATTATGTTGACTAGCTATTTGGTTCAATTGTAGTTGATAAGGGTACTCTTGATTGTTCAACCTTTGGGATCTAAACATTATAATTAATTGTAATTAGTTCTCCAAATGGTGTTGGGATTTGCTTCACAATGGGTGGTGATGATTTTTTATTGTTGTGCACATTCAAAATTTAACCTTCTATAATTTCTTGAATTAGATTCAAAGTATTTCTTGCATCACACAACAATCCTCCCAAATCTATGTCAAGCTAGAGTAATCGAAACGTTTGACTTTTGCACACAATGTGCACTATAACAAGTTGTTTCCTTGTATGCCAAATGTTTTCATTGGATTTGAGTGAATCCACTAGTCCAACTAAACGGGACCTAGTGGGGATTAGTGATTGCGCCCACATTGTGTAATTGTGGTGATTTATATTCTTAAGCTTTGCTCTCCCTTATAATAATCATGTAAAACATGTGCATACATAAACCTATTTCTCTTTGCTTGCAAAATTGATTTTTTTTTCACATTCCATGTGTGTGATTAAGTTATTTCATTTTTTCATGAAATTCAATTTATGAACAAAACCTAACTCAATCTTACTAACCTAGAGAATAATGTTGCCATGAAATAGTTGTCAAATTATGACATAGATATTTCCATTGTGTTTCAAGGTGAATCGATTAGGCCTTTGATTTTTTCTTTAATGAATGTGGTTAATGTTATAAATGGGCGGCCCATAATGTGAAAATAAGTGGTTTGGATTTTTTAAAAATTGGCCAAAGGGCCTTACCTTGTGTAAAACACTAAGTGTTCACCTTATGCCACAAAGTCCTCTTTAGAGGCAAACCTCATATGTACACATGTAAGGTGCAATCCTTATGTTGTGTCAAAACACACTATTTTACAAATACAATGGATGTTTTTTTAATAATGTGAAGATTACATGTATTAAATGGATGAAAAATGAACAAGAAGAATAAGGTCATTTACAAGTTTAATATGTGACTATGCCGTTATCCTATGACATGTTTAAGTGTTGATGATCATAAGGTCAATTTCTACACATTGTTTCAAAATATGATTATTTTTATCTTTTTAATCCATTTTCAAAATGTAGATTAGTACATTTAGCCCATTCTCAAATACATTACAAATTAGCTTGTCCTTTAGGTTAAAGCCCAAGTTTAAAATGGAGACATTTATGTTAGATCCATGGTAAGAAAATATTATGTGATATTAAATTGGTACTGCAAATGCAATGGTAATTTTTGTTTTCAAAAAAATTAGCTTACAAATAAATGTTACATGATGGGTGTAGTCATAATCAAACGAACCAAAAAGGGTGTTAGATCACAAAAGAAAATAGTTAACATTGGGTAAAGCCATGGTAATCATTGTAAGTCATTATTTTTTCATTCATATGAATGTTAAGGAATTCAAAGCAAATATTCATTTGATGAAATTTTAAGTTTAAGTTTTGATTTAAGACCTTTGAAAGTGAACACCTATGGCATCAAATAGGAGTCAACTTTGGAAAGGATTATTATAAAGACTCATATAATAAACACATTTGATAGGAAAAAAATAAAGAAGATAAAAACCTATTAACCACGTTGAAAAAACATTCATACCCTAAAATATGTGGAATTCTAAAGCTTTAAAAATTCAAAAAACTTTTGATTCCAAAAAATTTCCAAAATTGATTTAGAACTTTAGAACTTTGAAAATCCTTTACCACATATAAATGAGGTATAATATACATGATGTGTTAAGAAAAGATGTAGCTTATTATAAAAGAAAACATTAAAATGTAAAAAATGAATTTTTGATTATGATTTGAAATTTTTATCAATTTTATAAGGAGAACACTAAATTTACAAGGACTTAGGACATTTTCAAATTTTAATATTTATTCAAAATGATAAACAAAAAAACATGTCATAAACTATGACAACTATAAGAATGTATTATAACAAATTGTTCCAAAATTCATTTGTATGAAAACAAATTTGGGGAAAAAGGACATGTAGTCCTTTTTAAAAATAATCATGTTGGTTCATTGTATCTCATTTGCTCCCTGGTGTAAATCAATATTTGACTTCATTTTTTGGATGGTTTTTAAACATCATTGGCTCATGGTATGCATTTTTCTTGTGAATCATACTTTGAATATGAAAAAGTTATAGTTAACAATAAAAATGTTACTTTGACATCATGATGATAACATCAATGGTTGAACCCATGGCCCTTGTCAAAATGCAATCAAATTGATAGCACATGTGGACATGCATTTGATTTGTTAATTGGTCATTTTAGATATTAGATGTATTTTAGACATTCCAATTGTACTAGGGGTCATTGGGTCAACCATTCACAAAAAAACCATGTGGGGTACTTCAAGGCAACATGGTTTTTGAAACTCATTTGACACCTTTAGATTCATATTGGGGGTTTTTTATGAAGATGTGGAACCAACCATCACAAGAATAAGAAATAACAAGAAATGGTATGAAAGTGCTAGTGACACAATATGATGAAACTTGGGCTCCACATTGCTTCACACTACCATTTTGATGATCATTTATTTTCAATTCAATGCAAATAATACATAATAATTTATTACAACATGTGTAGGGATATTGATTTGTAACAACATTTCTACATAATAAATTGGACATTATTTCAAGTACAAATATATTAGAAATGTTTTTGGTATAGGTTTCAAGTTTCAACATTTTTTTAACATCATTATGATGAATTTAAAATGACGAAGTTCACACAGTCATGTTTTTTTCACTTTTGTTTATGTTGTTTCACAAATGTTATCACATTTGTGATGAATATATTGAAATTGTTCCAATTCAATTCTACAACATATACTAGCCACATATGTTATTGTGAAACTTCAAACAACAAACCATCTATTTGTTACATGACATATATAGAAAAAGCTCTTCTTTTAATTGTGCATATTGTTTAGAATGTCTCCACACATTAATAAAAATTTGAAATAAATATCCCCACAACAAGTGCATGAACAAAACTGAAATAAATGGGGACCACAATATGTAGGGGAATTTTCCATAATTTTGGAATTGCAAATGTGGTAAGAATTTCAACATTTGTATGAAGCCAAAAATACAATATAATGAAAACCCAAACCATGATCATTGCCATGGGAAATACTAAAGAACTTGCCAATTGTCAATTCTTGCAAGTTTCAAATTACATAATGTACAATAATGCATTTGGAGTCTTTAACTAAGAAATACATGGAAAGATCTTGAGAAAATATGCATAATGAAGTCATTATCTTCAAGCTTTGATATACACTACTAGGTGGTGCACTTTCACAATTGGTCACAAATTAGAAAAAGACCAAAATCATGTACCCTGGAGTTTTCCATTCAATAACCCAAAAAATCATAAAACAAACATAAATAGCAAAAAAAAAAATATTTCATGTTTCATTCATTTGGAATCACACCCAAATATAAAGTAAGGAAAAAAAAATGGTGGTCATATCTTGTGTAAAAGGAAGAGAAATGTAATTTGAAAAAACTCAAAAATGGGTCAAAGAATGGCTCGCCCCACTTTCCACAAGATGACATTCACTCCCATGAACTTGAATTGTGCATTGTGATCATTGCTTTCTAGAACCTTAAAAAATAGAGTATGCATTATTAATGGATGAATTGAACAAAACATCCATAAAAGAAAAACCCATAATTCTACAAAGTCATCAAAGGTTCAAAAATCTAACAAACCCAACAATGAAAAATAAGAAAAAGAATTGGTAGAAAGAAGAAAGACCAATGTAATGTAGAAGTACTAAATTCCAATGGAAGACCAAAATGATTTAAACATAATAGTTGAAGCTTACTTGATGCTACTTGCTTTAGGTGTGATTCCAAAATCTCTTGACTTCCTATTGAATGTGTGAACATCAAATTGCTATATACGCCATATCGATATCAACCCAAGTTTTTTCAAGAGGGGGACATAAAATGCATACTTTGTGATTTCATCAATGTACTTTGTTCACCACCCTTTTATTTATTTCAATGTGGCCACAAAACAATTGATCAAGAATCTGAAATTTTGTCAAGTGGGATGTTGTACATGGGGGAAATGCATTTGAATTGAAAGGGAATTTGTCAATGACATTATGGAAAAACTAGAAAGCTCTTAAAAATGGTGTAAGACATATAACTAATTTTTCTTTGTGGTCCTAGGTGGCTTTTGTGCTATGGATTACAATTGTTTATAGAATTGGGTGAAAGCATAGTATAGTGTAATACTTTTAGGCACATGTGGAAGTTCATAATTGCTCAAATTAACACTACAAAAGTAGTGTGAAAGCATGTACCTTGAATCACACAAGTCATTTTACAAGTTATCATTAGAAATTTATTATAAAAAAATTTCCAACCGTAAATTACCTTATGGATAATTTAAATTTGAAAAATGAGGTTCTAAACTATTACTTTTGTTAAATAAAGGACTTAATAGGAAAAAAACCATAATTCAAGATACATAGAAAAATTTGATCATCAAAATCCTTCCAAAAAATCTTCTTTCATATTAATGTTATCACATCATATTACCATTGAGTTCTTTATTCATTTAAAAAATTATATAAAGGTGCATGGAGGTCATATTCATTGATTCTGAATTGTTATATGTTTTTTTTTGTATTCCTTGGAAAGTTCATTATGTTATGGCTATTGAAAAACTATACATGAAATTCATACAATGTGATTATATTATATATAACATTGTAGTGTTAGCCCTTTATCGTTGTCATCGATTATATTTAATCACATGGCATTTACGAAACCCAAAATCTTGCAAAATTTGCTTTGTGACAACATTTTATCGATAATGGAATGTGTTCTCACCCAACCACCCTAAATAACAAAAATCGTGCAATTTTGGGTAAATGTGTGATGTGCATATATAATAAGTTTTGTCGGGAAAAATTGTGATGTTTGCAATTTGCTATTTTGGTTTTGGCCCTCAACATCTCTACAAGGGAAGGTATGGTGAAAGTTGGGACATCCCAATTTTGGATGATTTAATGATCAATTTGGATCATCAATGACTATAATACAATGATATGCATCTTTTTGGTCACAATTAGTCACAAAATTGGGTCATCTTTTTTTACCCTCCAAATAATTGGTCAGAATAGGAGATTTTCTACCTAGGTAGGTTTTCTAGATTATGCAAGTTTCCTTTTACAAGTCTTCTTACATGAAAATGGGTAAATTTTCCTTCATGATCATGTGAGTAACTAGCTCATTAAGTAGATTAGCAATCTATATGAAAGCGTGAGAATAAGGCAAGGCAATATGAAGCTCTAAAGTGTTGCACCTTGCAGAGCAAATATTTTAAAACATTGAATCCAGAAAACCACCTCACTTTGGGCCCTAATTTCACCCTCAAAATCTTAATTTCATCTCCAATTAGAATGAAATTGGAATGAAATTTTTAAATGGTCTTGAGGCACCAGCTAGTGACACAGAGTATCACTTGAAAGATTTGGTTCTAAGAAACAAAAAATTAATGAAGAAAATACCTAAAAAAGTGCGGTGAAACTTTTAATCCATTTTAAAAAAAGAAATTATTTTATGATTATGATTTCATGATCTATAGTTGTCTAATATGATATTGTCAGATGAGTAGTGATATTATTCAATGAAATAAATTATGATGATTTTCAACACTCCACTACCCATATTTTCAGAAATATTTGTTTCAATATTTAAAGGATCGTTTAATGATGAAGCTAACCTTAGGGTAAGGAGCAGTGTTGGGCGGTTACCTGGTTTGGCCAGTTTGAACTGGCGATTTTGATTTTGGTTAGTAAAAATCAAATTGAAACTGGTTCTGATTTTTGGATCTGCAACTTGAATTGGGTCTGATTTCCAGAATAGGAACCCAAACAAATAAGAAATTCTTATTTGAAAATAAATAAATAAATAAATAAATTATTTATTTATTTATTTATTTATAAATATATATAATTATTTATTAAAAAAACTGGATCAAGATATTATTATAAACTCTATAACTAATCTCAAGTTTCAACACAAGCCGAAATATCATCTTTCAAAAATCCTCATATGAAAATAGACCTAATACCTAGGGGCCTATAAAAATCCCTTAAGCTACTATACTCTATAATGAATCTAAACACAATATCCTTCTCGCCTTGGTAGCCCAAGGCCAATAAATACTATTCCTATTTCTTTGGGTAGAGTTACTAATGTTTGGCATAATTAAATAATTCTCAAAAAATTTGGTTGAGAGAAAAGAAAAATAAAATTAATGGTGTTTACTAGAATCTCTGAATAAAAATTTTAAAAAATAAAAACATATTTCATATGGTTTTCAATAATTCATCATTATTTTTTGTCAATGTCAAATTTAAATTAATATAAATTTCATGGACATGAAACGATATATGTTAATTTCTTTTTTCGTATCCATGTTGGTGGATAGGGAAAAAAGAGTGAGATAGTTGTAAAATGAAAAGCAGTTATTAAGAAAGGTGAAAGATAGCTATTAAAAAATATTAATAAAAAACAAAAGTAATTATTAAGAAAGAAACGAAGTAGTTAGACTTGAAGAAAATGAGGTAGTTATTTCTGAAATTGTCTTTGGAATGGTTGGCCCATGGACAGGATTCCAAAAAATCCCCTCCATATATCAGTTCTGATTACTTTTCACTGAAATTTATAAAAAATCAATATTATCCTATCAAGTCTCTTTTCTTAAAAAGTAAATAAATATTTGAAAATTATTCTCAATAGGTTTGGCTGAGAGAAAAATAAAAATAAAATAACAATCTTTGACAAAATTTGGTAATTTTATTGAAAAAATTAACAAAATTTTCGAATTTACAATTTCAAAAATCCAAATTTCATTTTCCTAATTTTTTTTCAATTTTTTTTTTTTCAGGAGGAAAAAAAACAAACAAACAAACAAACAAACAATGGGACTAGTAGGTTAAAAATTTAGGAACTAGTGAATTTGGTTACAGCCTTGGTGCCCTCGGAGACGGCATGCTTGGCAAGTTCTCCAGGCAAGATCAGTCGAACAGCAGTCTGGATCTCACGGGAGGTAATGGTAGGTTTCTTGTTGTATCGAGCAAGCTTTGCAGCTTCTTGGGCAAGCTTTTCAAAGATGTCATTGATGAACGAGTTCATAATTCCCATGGCCTTTGATGATATTCCCGTGTCCGGATGCACCTACAAAATGACCAGATCAATCACGGTTATAAAAATAAATAAAATCATGTGCCTTAAAGTGGTTTTTAAAAACTAAATTATTTATTTTAAATTTATATAATATAATATAAAACTTTTTTGATGTCGAAACTTTTGCTAAATTTAACCAAAAAAAATTGCAAATTTAGTTTGGAATTTACACTAAGGAAAAAAAAAAGAGTTTCCAAACTTTTCCCCAATTTCTTTGTTGAAAAATGACAAATTTTCATCAGAAATAAAAACACTGGTGCCTGCAGCAGGCTCTTCTTCTTCTTCTTCTTCTTTGTTCAATCACAAGAAACTTTTGTTTGGATTCCTTGTGAGACCATCAAGAAGAACTTGAATTTCCCCTATAATGCAAAACATGTACCAAATGGTTTGTTTGGGAAAATACAACATGATTCCTCAGTTTTCACAATGGGAAAAATAGAATATAAAAGATTGAAATATTGGTTCCACAATTGAACCCTTGGAGAGCTAAATTCCCTTATGTTTTGTGAATTCAACTTCAATTTGTCGGAGGTTTTTCATTCTTCTTGTTTAATCAATCGCAAGAAACTTGTTTAGGATTTCCTTGTGGAACCATTAATAAGAAATTGAATTTCCCCTATAATAATACACAAACATGTACGAAATGGTTTGTTTGGTTGACAATGGGGTTATACAATGGTTCCTCTCTTTCGTACTGGGGACAATTAGAACAAAAGATTTGAAATATATGGGTGCCACAATTCAAGAACCCCAAGTTGGAGAGCTGTTCAATTTAATTCCCTATGTTTTGTTTATTTTCATCCTCAGAGGTCTCCACTCTTCTCCCTACAAGGAAGGAAATGCTAAAACAAAAAATTAAAACTTTCTTGTGAATGTTGTGTGAGGCACATGGCCAAAACATGATTCATTCCATGGGCAGCAACATGGTAGTGGCAAATCACTTGGGTCTCTACTACAACCCCCCAATTTAGAAGCATTGATCCTTCATTGAGGTGCACAGAAATTTCACTTAAAAGACCGTCAAGAACAAGATGTGAACTCTCTCAAATCAATGTAGAGATATGAGAGAGATTTGTGCACTGTAAATTAGTTGCAAATTTTTTTTAAGTATGTTGTTAAAGCATGCAATTATTTCCCTTGCAGTGTGATGAAGCAAAAAGAGATTAAATCATTATATATGTGAGTTGATGAATCAAGACAACGGTGCTTGTGCTGTTAAGGAGTGTACCTGTTTGAGGACTTTGTATATGTAGATTTTGTAGGTTTCTATGCCCCTTTTGGCTTTCCTGCTCGCCTTGGAGCTTTTAGAGCTACCCTCTGAAGCTAACTTCTTTTCAGCCTTCAGTGGTCTGCCCGGTTTCTTCAGAGCCTTACTCTTCCCTCCTTTCGGCTCCATTTCCTTTGGTGCCGGTGGACCCATATATATGAATATAGGCCCTCACCTGCACCCACCCTTGTTGCAAGGACGGCAGCAATCTTTTCTTCTCCCACTTTTCTTCCTGTAAAGCTCACAATGTAATGTTCTCTCTCTCTCTCTCTCTCTCTCTCCGCTTGTCCCTAACCCAGTCTGTTGATAAATAAAGGACAAAGAACACAGATGCGTGAATTGTGTCCTGGCTGCGGTCTCGGTGTGGCCAAGAGAGAGAGAGAGAGAAACAAAAGACAAGAACCTTTCTCCAAATCGGAAATGCACAACAATCACAAGAGAAATACAAACAGATCAGAACACATAAAAATCACATGAAATATTAAAAGGACTATTCTTCCACTAGAAGACTGTCGAAGAATGATCACCTTGATAAAGATATTTTTATAAACCTATATAATACTGTCGAGGACCAGATCAAGCAAACCTCTGATCCGCAAGGGTAGTAGAATAGTGTACAAACTCCACTCAACGACGACGAGAAGAAACTTCCAAGAGCAAAAACAGAGAAAACAGCAGCAGCAGCAGCAGCAGCAGATGTAAAGAAAGGAAGAAAGAGAGAAAGAAGACGGTGAAGTTTCAGATTTGTAACTTACACTTTGCAACCTGCGTTCATAAGATAGGAAGGTAGGTACTACTAGGTAGGTAGGTAATTAGGGAGGGCACTAGATGCCAACTAGGTCGGTGAATGCATGTGGATGGTTAGTAGTGAGTACCAGTGTAAGTGGTTACTTTGTATGTAGGTACCTAGGCTGACACCCGCTTTCATAAGGTAGGTAAGTAGGTAGGTATTATTATGTAGGTAGGTAATTAGGGAGGGCACTTGATGCCAACTAGGTTGGTGAATGCATGTGGATGGTTAGGAGTCGGTACCAGTGTAAGTGGTTACTTTGTATGTAAGTACCTAGGTTGATCCACTTTCATAATGTAGGTAAGTAGGTAGGTATTATTATGTAGGTAGGTAATTAGGGAGGCCACTTAGTGGCTACTAGGTTGGTGAATGCATGTGGATGGTTAGTAGTCGGTACCAGTGTAAGTGGTCACTATGTACCTAGGTAATTAGGATGACCTGCTTTCATAAGGTAGGTAGGTAGGTAGGTAGGTAGGTAGGTAGGTAGGTACCCCTATGTAGGTAAGTAATTAGGGAGGGCACGAGTTTCAAAGAAATCAAATAACCAAGAACTTTGGAGGCTTTTTTTTAAGAAAAAAGAGAACCGGAGGTTCTTTGATTCCGGAAATCTTCCAAATAAGCCAGAACCAGAGGATCTTTGATTGCTGAGAATTTTAGAAACTGGAAGCAGAGGTTATTAAAATAAAAAATCAGATAACCATCTAACTCTAGTTAGCATCAGTGTAAGTTTGTTAGTATGTATGTAGGCAAATAGATAAGGCACTTACTTGGTGGCTACTACTAGGTAGGTAGATGCATGCAGATGGTTAGTACCAGAGTTGTGCGGGTATTTGATTTTGTGAATAACCTCAGGTCCTGGTTTGTTTTTTGAAACTTTAAATCAAAGAAATCATCACGAGTTCCTGTTTTTTGGAAAAAAATAAAAATAAATCAAAGCCAAAATTAAGAAACCATTGGTTCTGATTATTTCAGAAACTCAAAGAACCTGTGTGGTCTTCCTGAAAGAACTGGCAAAAAACTGCGGGTTTTTTGGGCTATTCTTTATTCTTCCAAATAAATCTTAGAAGAGTGGTATAGCCTATATCTAATAACCGTTGATCTAATAACCGTTGTGCTTTGTTGCCATTTTCAGTGCCCATGCAAGTAGTTAGCTAACCACTGTGGTTTAGCTATGGGACAAGAACACAACATGAACACCCCTAAACCCTAAATTGAACACTAAGGCCAAAACATTTCCCAACTGCTCAAACATGATTTTTAACTTCTTCATTGCCATCATGTTTTCCCCCAATGCATCATCATGCATTTGCCCCTAGCTAGGATGAACCACCAATGAAGGATGGATGGATGGATGGATGGATGGTGGGTGGACAAGAAACACTTTTCCATTGGGTTCCAATTTTCTGTTTTTACTGCCTACCAGGTAACAACAAATGTGAATTCCTCGGGTCTAAATGCCATTCAAAATTTTATTGATAGCACCCAACATTTACAACATTGTTTTGGCAAGGCCCCCTAACTTCAATTCAAGCTCTTATGAAAAACCAAACTTATCCTATTTAGCAAAACCCCCCTCAATTATGAGTTAATTCTTTGGGTTCCCACAGTACCAACTCATTAGCCAAGTCTACAATTCATTACCCTCATCCCATGTTTTGATCACAATGACAAAAACATACCAAGGGTATGCCTAGGTGCAAGCACAACAAATGTGCATCCAAAGGACTATGATATTCATCATTTTTCAAGAACACCATGAAAGGAGCCACGAAAACTTTGATCTTAAATTACTCTATACACATAATTTGTATAACTAGTTTTAATCTTGAATTGAGTCAAATTAAAGCAATTGAAAGTGAATAAAAACTATGGAAGCAATCAAAATCATTTCATTCCTTTGTCAAATTTCACAAAATATTAAAACATTTGATAGTACGTCATGTTGTGGGTTGCTTTTCAATTGCACACAAATGGCAATCCAATGACATATTAAAAAGGTTGAGTTGTGCTCCATATATTATTGAACTTTCATACAAGAAAACTCAACTTTTGCATGATAACATTTGCATTCCATATGAATATCAATTTCATGTCAAAGTTCATTACCACTAGAGGATGTGGGGACAAAATTTTGCCCATACATAATCATATTAAGTATAGGAAAACCAATTTCAGCATTCAACATTATTTACTTATAAGTATTTAGGTGTTTCATTTTGGATTTTTAATAGACTTCCATAAGCACCAACTATATAATGAATTCATGAATGTTCAATCAAACTAAATTGTTTTAAACTATATACACCTCTGTGTAATGCCACTCCCTTATGCCACAATTTTGCCTTTTCAAGAACTTTCTTGATCATTCCCAAAGATGTTCATGTTTTTTTTGTGTGAATTAAATGGTGCCCAAATTAATTCACCCATTATGTGGAAAAAAAAAAAAAAAACTAATTACCTAAGTGATTTTAGATATTTGGTGATTTGTTAGTTATGATTTGGAATGATGGTGCACTTGCTTTTAAATGTTTTATAATTGCAATAATTAAACTATGCATTGTTTAAATTATCCATTGTAGGTTGGTTGTAATAGGGTTCCATGTGAATTGTTGGATGGTTAAGTTCATCTTATTTTCTAGTAAATAGGTCAACAAAACTTTGGGGACCAATTACATAAAAATGTCTTTTAAAATTCATATGGTTGCAAACATGTGTGAAGAAAAGGCCTTATCATCTTTTTTATCATTGTGATCTATTTGACAAAGATGAAATTGACAATTTAATTAAAATGATCCACAATTGCCATGATCAAATCATGTTTTGTTCACATTTCCAAAAGTGGTCAAAATAATTTGATTTGTTTTTTTCTATATTGTTTGGTTTCAATTGTAGATTGAATAAATCTTTACATGATCCTAAGCAAGTTCCATCAAGCTAGGGTACAATAAATATTGCGAAATGATGTTGTGGCAAATTTGATACCACCATATCTTGCAAAAAATCTATCATTCATGCCTTCATAAATGTACCCTTCAACTTTCTCTTAAAATATACAACAATCATATTTGTTTACGTAATAAATATATATCTTGTAATTGGAAATCCAACATGATTTTATATAAAAGTCTCACATCACTTGTTTTGCTATTTGTTTTATAGGCTCATCATGTCGACATGTCATGTAATGGTTGTTCTTTCTAAATTCATCCCACAAAAATAATCATCCCAAGTTTATACTTTTTATCCAACACATTAAAAACAAGGTTATTTTGGTGCAATTTGTGTTGCATTTTGACATAAAAAACCATGGCATATGAATATAATTCCACATTTCCATTGATTACTTAGGTGTACAATCATATATTCTAAAATCGTTACCACATTCTTGGTAATGCATCCAAGCTTAAAGGTAATAAATGACTATGTAAATTCTAGTGATGATGGTACATCAAAAATGATTTAGAAAGAGTAATATGAGGTTTTATAGGGGCCTCATATTTTTGTATAGCATTTTCAAAAGATGATTCTAACATGGATCTTCTTTCAAAACCTTTTTATTCTTGGAAAAATGTTTATGTTGATGCATGCTCATCACAAAGCTTGAACATTTAAAAATCAAAATGTTCAATGTTCAATTTTCTAGGATTCCTCCTTGAAAATCTTTCCCAAATGACCTAGCAAACACAAAGTGCATTAATCCACAACATGTGAAATTATCATCATCATCAAAACTACTCCCTTTTCATTCTTCTTCTAATTTTGCTTCCACATTGGATTTCCATATGTTGGAAATTTAAAATCAACATGTGAAATGGAATTAAAGTTACAGGGTTGATGCATGGTTGGGTGGACCAATTTGCCATTGAACCAATGTCACTATCTATTAAAAAAAGTGGTCAAATTTTGGAAATTACAACTAGCTTACACTAGTTTACATTGATTTCCTCCATATTTTTTCCATGTCAATAATGGCACATCTAGAGTTTATATTTCTTTAAGCATTTAAGTAAAAAAATCATAAAATACTTCTTCCTCCAATATGATATGGACTTATGAGAAAATGTTCATAATTAGCCCATTCAAAAGTTCATAAATATAGTTGTAAAATTCAATTCATTATTTATTTTGTTCCTATGTTTCTTTGATGTGATATCTTGCTAATTCCAAGTCCCTAACACACACCCAATTAGTTGATGGACCGTAGCATAGTCCACATAAAAATGGCAATCAAAGGTGTAATCCATGAGTTTCGAATTCAAAAGTCCATGGCTTTTATGATTTTAATTTTTTTGTAAAATGATTTTGTGCATCATGTAAATATTCAAATTAATATCTTTAAACCAAGTTCATTTTAATAAATTTAAAAAGCTATAAAGTGGCATGGGCATTGCAATGACAACCATAAGGTAGAATTGGTTAGTGTGACACCCAAATTGGTCCACCCAACCATGCATCAACCTTATAATCTACACTTCACAATGAGTAGCTTGGATTTTTTGGTTTCACATCTAGTGCACATTAAAAAGAAGTTTTGACAACTAGAGAATCATTAAAAGATTGGGAAAATTTAGACCTTTGAGTTGCAATGCAATGGATGTGGGAGAAGAAAAAAAATGATTGTTGTTCCTAAGAAACAAAAGTGGATGGAAAAACATCATGATTTGCCAATATTGACTTTGTGATATCTCTTTAGTACACAACTTGATATGTAACAAATTAAGTTAATGTTAGAGGCTTTCCATTTCAATTATTTCTTGCTTTTTATTTGTCATTTTTGCAATCAACATATCTTGGATGAAATTGTCATTGAATTTATGAACCCATTGTTCCTACATATTTTATTTTATGTACACCCAAGTGCAATCATTCTTCATTTCCAAGAAAGTTAATCATCATTATCATTTAGTGTTATTTTTCTAGGTCTCGTATGGTGGCAAAGTACCCTCATCCACCCAATGGTTTCAAAGCTACTTTCAATGAGATTATGGATGTGTGTTTCCTACCTATGCCCTATACATACTCCCTTTTATCTTCCACCACCACAAAAAAAATTTAGTTATATGTCATACACCATTTTTAAGAACTTTCTAGTTTTTCCATAATGTCATTGACAAATTTCCCTCTAAATTCAAATGCATTTCCCCCATGTACAACATCCCACTTGACAAATTTTCAGATTTTTGATCAATTGTTTTGTTGCCACATTGAAATAAATAAAAGGGTGGTGAACAAAGTAGATTGATGAAGTCACCAAGTTTGCATTTTATGTCCCCCATTCTTGTGGTGCAATCCATATGAAATTTCTCTCCTATCTCATCCATGTGATGCTCTCCTAAAAAGACCCCACCATGGTTAAAACAAGGACTGAATACAACCTAATGAAAAGCCAAAAGAAACCCAAGCATGAAAAAAAGAAGTCAAACAAAATTGATGAGGAGACCTAACTAAAGGTATGCTCAAAGATGTTGAAAAGATTAGTAGTGGAATCATGAAGCAAAGCTTGTGGAACAATTTCCCATTTGGGGTGATGTATCCCATTTGTGTGTGTTAAGTCCAAGCCTTTAAGATTGGGCATGCCAATAGATTGTTAATGGTGTTTTGTTTGTAGTTTGGAGGTGCACATTGAGTTGACTTCAAGTAGTTGCAAATTACATTGCTTGAAATGGACTATCACTAAGGTAGGGTTTTCATCATTATTGCATATAATTTTTACTTATTATTGGATGTCATAGAAAGGGATTCGTTTATGTGTAGGTAACACATGAAACATTTCAACAACGAAAAAATCACAACAAAATAATGAAAGGTCCATCCTAGAATGACTTTATATGGATTGTGCTAATCTCCCTAAAATTGAATATGGACTTTTATTTCAATGTGTTTATCCAATATTTTTGAAACTTTGACATATAACACTTTGAAGATTGATAACATTTAAGGTCAAAAAATCAAGTTAAAAATTTCATTTTTAAGAAAATTTCGAATCATATTCAATTTAAAACTTTTGTAAAACTTGGCAACATTTTTTTAAAAATATACTTTAATACTAATCTTTAATGAAAATGTATAAAATGTAGTTTAAAATGGTGCCCCAATTTCAGATATGAAAAATAATTTAACTTTAACATCATTTGAATCAATTTGAAGGTTAAATCAGTTTATGGGGCTTAAAATATAGTCAATTTATACAAAGGATAAGGATTTTCAAAAGGGACTTTGATTCACCACTTTTGGTCCACCTTATAGTGCTTATACCCTTTCATCCTTATATGAATCAACTTTTGGCTTTGAGCTTGAAAAGTTTGATAATGAGGTGGGTTTTTCAAATTTTCATTAACATTTGCATTCATTTTTTTAAAAAGGCTTTCTATAACTCTTTGTAGTGATGCTTAACTCCTAACATTTGTCTCTTGCTCTATGTTAGGGTAGGGTAGATTTTCTTATCATTTGGAAAGGATATGATCTTTGGGCAAGAACGTTGCTAGTGGGTTGAGATTCCACCTTATAGTTTTGTTGTTGTTGTAAGCAAACACTTTATCTTGAATCCATATGGCGGTAAGTTGATTTTCCTTCGTCTTCAATTTTGCAAGGAAATGGGGTGTTGATGAAATTCCAAAAGCCTTGTTTTCACCATTCCCATTTTATTGGATCTAACTTTAATTCTCTGATTGGTTTGCCCCCACAAAGCCACATTGTATGCTATATGGTTGGGGGAATGGGGGTATTAAAATCTATGAAGGTTTTAGAAGCTCCATGCTTCCTCCGTATTATAATTAAATTTAGCAAGCCATGTGGAATCTTCATGAAACCCTTCTCCTATTATAATTAATTATTCATTACTTAAATTTTGTTAAGTTTTGGCTTAAAGTTTATTGTCTTTTGTATACAACAATTGGTAGATGATTGCAAAGTGAAGGGGGATGCCACAATTTGATCTATCGTTGTTGTTACCTTGCTACCACAATTTGATTGGTTGCTATATTATTATCCTACCACAATTTGGTGTGTTGATGTTGTTGTTGTTTTATCACAATTTAATCTATTATTGTTGTTGTTGCCATCCTACCACAGTTTGATATGATGTTGTTGCTTTGGCCTTGAATTTTAGTTGTTGCACCTTGCACACATGAAATATGGACTTGGGGGAACAAGACCATAACTAGGGCATAACAGTGATTAGTAGCACAAGAACACCATCACCAACACAAGAGACAACACACATGAGTAAGACTAAGGGGGCTTGAGAGCAAGATTGTCTACTCACCTCTAGATGGTGTCGATTTGTGACCACCCAAGACCATTATCATTGGACATTGGATGTGCTCGGTGTGTTCATGTGATTTGGATGTAAAAGACAATGAAGGGGGAGCAAGACTGAACCAAATGGGGAGTTATAGCAATGATAAACACAATGTAACAATATAAACACACAAACAACAAGACCAAAGGGGGGTGGGCAAATCTTACTCACCTCTAAAGGTGATGGAAATGGTTGACACACTCCTTCTTGTGTTCATGCAACTTGCACATAAACTTAACAAGGGGGGTAGCAAGATTGCACCAAGGGGAATTGCAATGATGGTGAACACAATGCAACAACACAAACGCACAAATAATAAGATCAAAAGGGGGTGGGTATGTCTTGTTCACCTCCAAAAATGATGTCAATGGTTGATGCACTCCTTGCACTCTTACAACCTGCACATAAAAGACAAACATGGAAGCTAAACCACATTGAGGGGGAGCTACAATGATGGCAAACACAAATGCGCAAACAACAAGACCAAAGGGGGGTGGCTAAGTCTTGCTCATATTTAGAGGCAATGGCAATGGTTGATGTGTTCAACCTCACACTCTTGTAACCTACACATAGAAGACAACATGGGAAACAAGATCACACCAAAAGGGGAATTACAACAATAGCCAACACAACCCACCAACACAAACACGCAAACAACAAGACCAAAAGGGGTGTGGACAAGTATTGTTCACCTTTAGAGGCGATGGTGATGGTTGATGTGCTCCTCCTTGCACTTTTGTAACCTACACAAGACAACACATAGGAACAAGACCGCACAAAGGGGGACCATGAAAATTGCCAACACAAAAACAAAAAAACAAAAGGGGGGCGGGGGGGGGGGGGGGGGGGAGGTTTTTTTCACTTTAAAAAAGCGGCAGGGGGCGAACATGCCCCCCCCCCATATTTTTGCCACGACCCCAAAAACCCCCAAACGCAACGAACCCAA
>Ga0116231_10007386_pt1 | contig 20161 bp, 21 predicted proteins | sample S1TSphgellanicum_2_FD_89695 | JGI IMG/M metagenome (GOLD analysis project Ga0116231, IMG submission 89695) | Host-associated microbial communities from peat moss isolated from Minnesota, USA - S1T2_Fd - Sphagnum magellanicum MG | ecosystem: Host-associated > Plants > Peat moss > Unclassified...
AAAACAATTTGTCTTTATTATAAATTTTGGAGTATACTTAAAAATTATTTTTTTCTTTTTTAAATTTTTTAGGGGAAAAATCAATCTGTTTTTTTTCTTGGTTTTTTTTTTTTTCCCGATTTTGTGATGTAGCTAAACTAGCTATTAGCCACAAGAAAACTTAGCCAAATTTGGCTATAGACTAGGTATGAAGTAAAAAATTTAAAATTGTCCACATTTTTGGCTACCTGCTAGCACCCATTAGAGAAATCTGGCCATTTATATGTTAAAAGAAAACCAAAAAAACCCTCAGTCCTCTTGTGACATAGCCAAAAATATAATCTCCTGACATAAACATATGATGACATAGCCAAAATTATAATATGTTTCTAGCCACAATGTGCAATAATTTGCCTCAAATTCTAGGAAAACAATTATACCACATCAAGCATCCTGAGTTCTTGTTGCAAATTCTTGAAGCAATGGTCCTGAAGTAAAAAAACAAGCCCTTAGAATTTCTCACAAGATAGTGATGCCTTAAAAAAGATCCATACTTCACCAACATTCAAAAATTGCACACAAATAATAACTATGTACAAGCTTCTACTATTGTTGCAGTAGAGACTGCTCCTTTTACAACAAAAGTCAAGCTTCCTGCCTTGGACGAGAATGAGGAGAAAAGATCCACAACAATTTGCAGCAAAATCTCCATGAGACACAGCAGCGTACTCGACACTGAAAGAAGAACCAAGGGATGAAGATGGAGCTGTTGTGGCATTTGACAATCCTTAAAAAAAGTATCTAGATGAAGAATTACTTCCACCTTCCCACTTCTATAACAAATCCTCTAGAAATCATTTATCAGCCAACTTTACTCCTCTATGCCTTCCCACTCAAAACCACTAAATCCCCAACTTTGTAACCTATTCCATTGAATACAACAAAGGACATCTTCTCAGTGTCCACGTGGAAAAATTGTTTTGTGTTGTTGTTGAGTATTCATTCCTTTCTCCAATACTTCAGCAAGTATTCTTTCATTAAAAGGGACATAATTTTGGACTTGTTCCCTTGTTTCCAACCCATATAGACACCTTTTGTTTCTAGTAGCCCCTTGCATGGGCAAGCTCGCAGCACATGTTTTAGCCTCCATAGCCTCCAGGCTTTTGCTTTTGAGTTCACCACTTAAACAGCTTGTTCATGGGATGAAAGACACTGGTTCAAGCCTACACATGTGTGATGAATTGTCACATAGTAAGTTTTCATTAACTAAAATCATAACTAATAGATGCAAGCATGTTTATTTGGACAAGAAAGCAAATCAAATTTTTTTGCAGAAATCTAAACAAAAATGTAAATATGTACATATAATGTTTTTCATATGAGAAGTGGTTAAAGTAAAACCACCACCAATTTGGCCATATCTTTGTGTGGATGTCATGAGATACCGATGCAAATCATGAATCGCATGTTGAGGAGGGAACAAACCATCTTCATCTACTTGTAGTTGCTTGTAAATGGTGGTAAATGCCACCCTTGAATGGGAAGTAGAATATGTCATCTCATTGCTTTTCTGGTTTGTCTTGATGTCCAAATAACTTGATATTTTTCTCTCATACTTGAACACCAAAATATGTCATGTGAACCATGGTGCTTGATGTCATCAATCATTTCACCATTTCCTGTACAACCACAGTAGTGAGTTTTTGAAACCTTAAAAATTATTAACCCTAGTGCGAAAAAAAGAAATTTTAATGCATAAACCATGGAGATGACCAAAATTGTTCAACACTGAAAGGAGAGCTTTGGAGTAACTTACTTGCAACATGCTCCAAGATAGAGCCATTTGGACCCAGGTATTCTTCCCATCATACCCTCCAAGATGCAAGCAACTCTTGAGCAACAAGCATGGACTCCTCAATCCAACCATTGTGCAACTGTGATAGAAGAATAGTTGGGAAATTTCTATCAAAAAAATTCACATTGTGCATGATGGTTCATCTTTGTTGAATCCCATGCGATTTAAGACATAAGGCAAACAAAAAGAGAAAAAGTGTGTACTCTATTTGCCTTCCAATATCCTAACTGTTCTCTTATATGCATTGGTCATCTTGATCCCACATTGGAAGGCCTTTTTGATGTTACTTCTACCAAGGCATTTTTTAGGTCAACCTCTCGTCCATGGCCTGCATCCTTTAGAATTTTCACATACTTCTTGAAAATGCATAATGGAAGAATGTGCATGCAACCATACACAAGATCACATGACAAGTCAAATTCATAGAGTTTAAACACATGCCAGAGTCGTGATTTTGCAGTAACACATCTATTTCTACCAATTTGAGGTGCAACTTCTTCCACCTCTAGAAGAATACTCTCATTGCTCCGTTGTGGAGGTGAGAATTTGGCTTGACGCCTATTATCTGGATAGACAACTTGTCTACCATGAACTGTTTGCACCATGTGGTCTCACCTACATGCATGGTATCCACCATCCTTGAATCCTCCAACCTTGCATTGTGCAGGATGGTCACATGTCCACATCATCAACATCGCATGGATTTTGACATTTTGACCTCCATTACTAGTTGCTGGTAATTGAGAGGATATCAGACAGAAAGGTAATAATAAACAATGTCAAAGCCATCCAGAAACGCAGATTCAAGTTCTTGAATGAGTTCAAGGAAGACAATCAAAATCTGCTCCTCCCTATGCTTGAAAATCTTATTAAATGAAGTAGGGATAAAAAGAACAGGCATCAGCCCCACCCCCATCTGCTTCCCAACATTCAAGACTTCAATGTCAACCACCCATGTGTCTTTGTACTTTGTAGTTGCTAATAGAAATCCATTCCAGTGTGCAACCAAAGTGAAATTGCGGGGATCCCCCTGTAGTGATCAGCAAAACATTCTAGCAACTTATGAATGGGAATTATGCCCTTGATAAAAAAAAAGGCCTTGCTACAAACAAACCAATAGGGGGAAAAAATGGGCTAGTTGCAAACATACTAGTGGGTATAAAAAACAAAAAAACTAGTCGGGAGAAAAGACAAAACAATGGGTAGAAAAACAAACCAGCACGAACAGAAAAAAAACAAATCAATGGGCAAAAAAAAAAACATACCAGTGGGTAGAAAAACAATCCATTGCGTAGAAAAAACATTCAATGGGCTGAAAAAACATACTAATTGACAGAAAAACAAACCATCGGGCAAAAACAGTAAACATACTAATAGGCAAGAAAAAAAACTAGTGGGCAAAAAAAACAAAACAGTGAATAGAAAAACATAACAGTGGGCAAAAAAACAAACCATTGGGCAAAAAACAAACAAACCAGTGGGCAGAAAAAAAAACCAATGGGCAAAAAAACAACCAATGGGCAGAAAAACAAACCAGTGGATAGAGAAAACAAACTAGTAGGCAAAAAAAAGCCAGTGGACAGAAAAACAAACCAGTGGATAGAGAAAACAAACTAGTAGGCAAAAAAAAGCCAGTGGACAGAAAAAGCAAACGAATGGGCAGAAAAAACAAACTAGTGGGCCAAAAAAAAACCAGTGGGTAGAAAAAACCATTTGAATTAAGGTTGTACACATACTTCCTTAGTTTGTTTTGCACAAACAATCAAGGTTGAGCATTTTCAGCAACAGAATTTGTACATCCCAACCTTGTATAATTTCCATGTAAGGATTTGGAACAGCTCGATAGATGCTCTTGCAATTGTTGTTAGTGCATATCACAAGTAATTCCCATTGGGCATTTGGGTCCCAAAATGCTTGGTAAGCCCTCATTTTTGTTCCATCCCAAAATTCAAAAATGTTTTCTGATTGAAAGCTTGGTGTCTTACCAAGCCATCTTCCCCATTGACGCCACAATTCCAGTGACTCAAGACAATGACTCGAGCTCTTGCATAAACTTGCAAGTTGACTACCAATTGGCAAATAATCAATTACAAGTACATATTTCCAAAACCTTCCACACAGGGGGTATTTCTCACAGCACAAAGTGCAATTTCGTTGAAGTCTCGAACCCCTGCCACATCCACACTTGATGACATTTGGGCCTTCATAATGATCCTCTGAGCTTGGAGATAGTAAAGTTGGAGGATGGGGATTACCATCATTCCCAGTGCATAGTCACCACCTTATAGGTGAGGATATGCCAAGTTTGACATAGATTTGGGATAGTTGGTCCCATGAGGCTAGTCCATTGATTGGAATTGAGTTCATACCTACATTGAAAAATTCAAACAGAGCATGTGAAAAATTGGAAGAGATGTTTAGAAACCATCCTAATACACCATGATGACATTACATGATATCATATCATATCAAGTAAAAACATTAATGTTACCTACCTGCTTTGACAAGTGGTTGACCAAAACCAAGGTTTGCATGACTGGCCATGCCATCAATTGTGGCTGCCTGATCATTTTTGCTATTTGCCCAAAAATTCTTGCAAGAATTTTTTCTTGAATAGAGATGGACACTTTGCCAAAGTCCATATTAGATTGGAGACCAATCACCTGCGCCTCATTGCTTCTTCCAACGTACAATGAGGCTGCATTGGCAAGGGAATAATTTTGTCACAAAACCCAGCACCTTCCACAAAGTCGCCAATGGATGCTTCTCTCTTTACAAACCCCATCTCGCCAAACATTGTTTCATGTTCACTACTTTCACGTAGATGGTCGTCATCAACATAAGCTTCCCCACAACTCCTTGTTACATGGCCACTTTGAGCGGCACGGTCCAAAGAGGCTGCAACAACTGATAGGAGCTGCTGGCGCATAAGAATAGCTCATGATCAGATTATGCTAACCACTAACAACACCAGCAGCATCCCAATGTATAACAACTTGTTGAAAAAGCAATATCACTTCCCACCTTGCCTTCCGGCTCTACTGTCCTTGGTCTTCATTGTCATCTTCTGCTGGATGGGAGACAAAGCATGCGTTCGACATTGGCATCAACATAGAGCAGGTGGCTAGGAGGTTAGACGGCATGCTTGTTTAAACCATCAGCAACTCTTCAAAGGAATGTGTGTTGGTTTCGAATTTGAAGAGTTCAAAGTTCTTGGGACTTTTTTGTTTTAGAGAAGCAGACGTCAATGCTCTTCTTGCTCAGGTTTTCCTTAATACTAACAGAGCTTGAAATTACTTTACCAGTTCACTGTGATGCAAATCAAGGATCGAGAACCTATGTTAGGTTGTGGAGCCAACTTTTGTGTATGAACTTGAGAATTTATGGAGCAATAACAGTACTCTAAGGCAGAGTCTGGCTTTACTAAGATATTTAGCAATTCCAACATGATTGATTGTCACAGCTGTCTTATGAAAATTGCAACAACCACTGCTTGAACTCTAGGAAATCATGATGGTCAAACTAAGATTGGCAACTTTTTTTTGTGCACTTGCCCTTTGTTACACTCTTAAGCTGATGTAGCGCAAGTGGCTCACTGATATAACATGTGTTTTGGCTATGTGGGCAGGTTGGTAGGGTTGAGGATTTGCATAAGATGACAGAGGTAACAATTTTTTCTACCCTTCCACCCAATGTTGTATAAAGCCCCAATTGAGTATCTCGGTCTGGAGTCTCCCTTGGAATATTACCTTTGCTATATGCCATCAGTAATGTTTATTTCAATCTAATCCAATTCTGCTTCTGAGATCTGTTCCATCTTTGACATACTTTCAAAAAAAGTGAAGAATAACCAAAAAGAGCCACATCTATGCAAAGTAGTGCAAGTCAGGGCTTAACTTGTTCTGATGATACAGCAGATTGCAGAAATTAAAACAAAACAACCAACTCCATCAGTGAATGATAAAAAAAATTTCTGGGGTCTTTGCGGGTCTTTGCAGAGCAATGAGGAAAGATGAGTTGGGGAGCTATAGTGTTCATTCCACCAGGGATGGATACTTTGAAACATCTATGCAAAGAAAAAGGCACCGTTGTAGTAGGATAACATCTTCATTTTGTGTTCCAAAGTGGACTCAATAATTTTTTCCTTTCAATCCAATACCAAGACCACTGTGACTTAATAAGATGAGTTTGTGTTGCAGGTCCCTTGTTTATTGTGGTGTAAAGAATTGTCGTAATAATGTACCAGTGTGTATAATTTGACATTCAGGGAGCTCAAAGGGTAAGGAAGAGCTGAATAACCTGCATGATGTGTGAATGTATTTTCCTTGCCTGTATGAGTGCTTGATCACATTTGGAATGCAACTATTTTGCATCACTCAACTTGAGAATGGGAGGCGTTTCAGCAGCTTCAGTGAGTCCAGGCTTTGTTATTCATTTGGTGACGCAAACACATGAAAAGAATCAAGTTATTGAATTGCTGGAAATGAAAGGACACAAAGGAATGCAACTCAAAATGGAACTCCTAAGATGTTTTTTCAAAATAAAACCCAGAAATAAATAGAATTTTTTCTTCATGGATATATTCTGAACCCTAAAATGAAATTCGTTGGCAGGTGTTTTTAAAAAGATTTTGGACAGGTGTGAAAAAATGTGCTAACTGAAATACACACGTGTCAAAAAAAAACTTATGAAATGTACATCAAGAAACAGAAAACATGTGTTTTTACTTGTGCCCTAATGGCCAGGGCGCAGGGAATAAAAAACTGACCAAAATTTGAGTGGCCACTGAGGGAAACTTCAGGTTATTCTTGAATCCCGTCACCAAAAAAGGAGGGGATGACCTAAACAGTAAACCTCTTATGGCTTGTTTCATCATACCAACATCAAGCTTGCTGCAATGTCTATAGCCAGCTATGTATTACAATGGTTATAAACATTGTCATACTCCTATCCTAGGCTATGTCCAAACTACCAACTACCGACTTCAGGGGATCAGAACACTCCTTGCTATTTGGTTGGGGTTCATGCTTCAATGTAGATGTGGGTTTCTTCAATATTTATGTGCTAATTACAGAGCAATAATTCGAAGAACCATTCTTAACTATTGTTGGGTTCCTATCACACCACGATTCTTCTCCAAGTACTTGGAGGTTTGTTTCATATAAGAGTTGCAGTTCTATCAGTTTCCAATGAATCCAATGTATATCTCCTATGAAAACTGTTCATACAATGGAAACTGTAATATGTCTGGAATTCCAATTGGAATGATGAAATTTGACTGATGTTTTCTTACAAAGTTTGAACCCTAAGTTCTGTTTATTGGTAGCTGTTGTGGCTTTTACTCTTTTTGGTGTTGACCACTGAGAGGGCTTAGTTCTTTCTTTGAGTTTCCATTCGCTCTCATAAATATGAGTCTCTCACATCTCATCTGGTATTCATTACTGAACTCAATTTTAAATTCAAGATCTGCTGCAACTTTGTCTTATAGAATGGTAAGCCTGTGCCCTTTATGTTTGGTAAACTGCCAGCAAGCCCATTAGCAAGCTAAGGCAACTCACACTCAACATAATGGGCAAGGGTGACACCATTCCATGACTTTTAAGGTCTGGGGTGGTCAATTCAATGATTTTTAAGAAGATTCATGTTTTACAGACACATTTTGGTCACTATTATGAGTGATCATCATACCACAAAGATTACATCATGTAATGTGGTAAAAACAAATGACATAATCTGCCACCTTAATGTTTGGTGACATGGACTATCAAATATGACCTTACCAACAGCAGATTGGAGATTTCACAACTACAGGACCTTGACTCCAACATGGGCCAAACTTGTACTCATGAACATCAACAAGATGACAGTGAATGAATGTTAAATAGCTTTGTATGAAGGTGATTAGCACAGAAGGGCAGGGAGCTTAAGGTAGCAGCTGTAACATACAAGGTGATGGCCTCAGAATCATGTGAAGTAACCATGGCAGCTGGAATGAAGTCCAAGTCTGCTAGTAGCTCACTGCCATTCTCAGGTGGATCCACCAAGATCATTCAAATTCCTCCACCTTCTTCTATCCCTCCGCTCCCTTTTCAAGAGAGGTGGAGATTCCATGCAGGCAGACACCTAGATGGTTCCAGTCACCTTTTTCTGGGTTAGTGTGCTATCCAAGCAATAACAGACCGCAATTTCCCATACACAAAACTTAATCCACTCCAACACAAAGTCAGATGGACTAGAATGTCAATCGGCAAGAATTGCACATAGTCAAGGAAATGAAATAGTCTACAAACATTAGCTCAGGAAAGCCAATATTCACCCCTGCCATCAAACAATATAAATTCACAGGTTATAGCCAGTTATTCTCTAAACAGCAAACACAGCACCTGATAATATACCTCTTCTAGCTACTTGCAGTGCCATCGACCCTGCACTCTAGGATTTTGTCAGTGGAATGTAGCGAGGGTCCTGAACAGGTGGGCTAGCTTCCATTTCCAGCAGGACTAGGAAGACCCACATCACCAGCAGAGAATGCAGGAAAGAATCAATGTTCCAGTTTCTTCTACATCATGCTCACCCTCTGCTCAAACAATCCTTGAAATCAACACTCTAAAATATATGTGGTTTTATTATCAACCAAGCTATTTCTGAATTATAGGATCAGGGTTGAAGAACCCCTTCTTGATCAACAGCATTGTCATTCCAAATTCCATTGGAGGCAGCAAGTTATATAATGAACTGTGGCTCACAAAAAGTGCATCCAAAGGTACCTGCAGCAACCCAGGCTGCTGGCATCCACAGACTACATGTTGGCTATACTGCATGGTGTTGACCCTCCATTTCCTGCTCAACACACAATCCCTTTCTTATGAGCACAGAAGGCCCCAACAGTAAATAGTATTTTCAAAGAGAGGCAGAGGACTATCTGCTCCTAGGGATAAATGTGAAGAAGTCCACACCATCACAAATTGCTCCATCCATTGCTGCCACAAACTCAGTGTGAACTCATCTGTCTCCATCAAGATCTGGCCAACACAACTTCAAATCCTGCAGTCCTCGCGCGTGGAGCACCTTCATTGGCAGTCCCATTAGCTTGTCCAGACACAATTGCATCTGTTGAGCACAGCCAACATTAATCAGACAAGCCTATCTTGGGAATGCTAACATTAAAGTCTACATCTACAGTTGACCCGATTCCATTGTCAACCCCATCAAAGTCATCATTATCATTGTAATAAGATGTTAATCTAAAGTTCTTCCCTTGAGCTGCACACAACATACTCCAGGGTATCAAGCAAACACAAGGTTTGAACATGAGAAAAGAATGCTCTCAAGTGCAATTTTACCACACAAAATCACATTCGGTAACCATAACTTCATTCCATAGATATCGACAACAGAAAACAGTGTAAGCATGGAGAGCAGGATTGCATGCATTGTCTGCTCTTGTTCTGCAGATGAATCACTAAAATTTGCATTAGGAGTATACACCAGCAACTCATCTGCAGGACATCCTTCACATAACACCTCAAGTCACCATTTTGTTACCCTATGTCAGAGATGCATTAGACCAAATGGACTATGGGTTTTGTGGCAATGACCATTCAAAGAAAGTGGGCTTAGAAGTCCAAACCTATCAACTTCCTGCCTAGTAGACCTGAAAGGATTTTGTAAGAGTGCATGAGTTGTGAACAGTATTAACTGAAAGATGCACAACAGAAATTGGTGCCTGAGTGGTCCATTTGAATTGGATCCAATAAATGTGAAATCTGTGCTCAGGGAGTCAGGAAGTGCTGGCAACACCTATCCAACTTGGAAGATGCAAATTCCATAAGAATTTCCATATCAAGTCTTTTCGATAACTGGCAATAATGTGTTAACAAAAACATCCATGAAATGAAAAAGGAAGCACTCTATCAGCACAAATGTAGCACTACGTTGCAGCTGGATCCATAATCTACACTGAAAGGTTGTGCAAGCATCTTTGGATTGCAGCAACCCACACTGATCACTGAATTCATCAGCTAAAGCTGTCCCATCCTACTAGATTGCCACCCAAGACTATCCAAAATAATAAAGTCACACAGGGAAACATGCACAAATATGCACACCATTTTATTTTTTGAGGGCCAAGTTTGATCCAAACTGAACTCAATAACCTGTGTGAAGTAATTCTTACTGTGCTCTGACCTCTATCAAACTACATGTGCCAAAGACTCCAATGGGTGTGGCAATTCCTTGCAACCTTTGAGATCACCATTGAAAACAATGGCTCAAATAAATGTGCTCCAGGGCCAGACTTTTGCCACAGGAATATAGGTGTTCTCACGTTGCATATGCTAAACCAAGGAAGACTATTGCTGAAATAAGGTTGCAAAACATTGCCAAAGATGCAAATGGAAACAGAAAAACAGATTATGAACAGTTACTGATCATCCTTATAGCGTGCACATAGAAAAGGGAAGAAGCCTATTGGCAAATTGTTTTAGTGCAAGCACCCACATTCCAATCCTAAACAATTCCCTCAAAACACATCTCCAGAGTCTCTCCTATTACTCTGTTGCTCAACAACATACAAATTGAGTTCTAGAGGTGAGCTCCACTGCAAAGCATTTCCAACTCAAGGCAAATTGGTGACAGAGAAGCAGGAACTGCTGATATTCCAGCACCACTGCAAGAACACCAACTGGAATCTTACAAGTCTGGTTAGCACTAAGTTTGTGTATAGTAATGCTTTCTATCGATTATACTGCCTTTTCCTTAACTGCAGTATCAGCTCAAATCGACCCATTGAGTCTCTGCTGAAGAACCCACAATCCACCCATTTGCACCCTGCAGCATATATGAGGAAGAAACAAACAATTTTTCATTCCTCTTTGCAACCATAGTTCAATGACAGAGCTATGGAAACAATTATGCCTCTCAACTGAGCTAACTGATGTACTAACAATCCACAAATAGTCCTGATCAATCACATCCATATTCACTACAGAATCAAGTCAGTGTGCAGCAATATAGCTCCAGTTCACCTGTAGTTACGCCTCTTCTTGCAGGTGATGATTGATGTCATTTGAGCTATCCAAGGGCATATACTGTGCCATTATTGCCCTTATCTCTGAGTCCATGTATGACTATTATCCCCACATTCCAAACCCCACTCCCGCATCAGTGCAGAAAAGATTGTCAAGAAAAACCCCTAAAGTGGCTCATCCCCCCAGAGAGACACTTCACAATAAGGTTGCACCCTCCAACACACACCTTGAAATGGATGACCAAAATTGCAAAAAATGTGGGTGGGGACCCTGTCTACCTATACAATTCCTAGTGTCATAAAACAATGTAGCTAAAATTTTACATATGGAACCAGAGTCATCATACACTACAAACAAAAGAGCAGATTGAATGCATACCCGGAGTCGATACTTGTAGATGACATAACCACCTACTGCAAGCACAGCCATACCAGCAAGAACAATGAAAGACACCACCCACCCAACTCTAGATTGTTGGCTCTCAATTTTACCTGCACAGAAATTCAGATTTCCCAAAAGAATTCACTTATAAATCACACTGAATGAAACACTTGGATTTCCTGAAAACATGGTCACAGTTGCTATCAAATGTGAAATCATTACAAGCACATTTGTACACAAAGATATCAACTTACTTATACAGGTGTCATGTTCTCTCATGTAGAGGAGGTCATCACTTGAGCAATGGCAATCATAGCCACCCCATGTGTTGTCACAGTGGCAGTCTGCACACTGACATTTTGTCCTTTCTTTGCACTCATCAATATCTGCAGACAGAAAAAATGGTTCTTAAATCTCCTGTCATTGCTCTGCTCTCAACCAGTGTTCTCAGGATTTGGCTACACTTGTTCTCATAAAGCTAAACTTGGCTACACATCTTGGCAATAGAATAGTCACTGAACAATGTGAACCAACTGCAAAAACACAGACAATGCCTGGCCCACAATTTTCTACAAATGGAAGGATGTGACTGTTCAAGCTGTGAGATAACATCGATTTAGAAAGGTACCAATTTTCCATAGGTTTCTAACCCTATTATGCCACTGCAGATTTCTTTAGGGAGGTTATTAAAATCAGAAAGATTAATTCAAACATGATGATTAGGTGAACTAGAAAAAGTAGCACATTAAGACCCAACTCACTAGTAAGGCATGTTCTAAATGAACACTAATAATGTGTTCAACATGAATGGAAGTCAAACAGAGTTGAGTGGATTCAGCATACCAACACACAAATCAACACCATTGCCTGTAAAACCTTCTGGGCATTGGCAACCTTTGATCTCAGAATCCTGCACAAGTAAAAACCCAACCACCCTGTCATTTCATTGTCATTAACTAGTGCATCTGGGACAATATGCCTCATGCAGTTCCAGAAATTTCCCATGAACAGTGAACAGTCCACAAACAGTCTTTGCACCGGTGTCAGACCAGCAAAAGAACATGGGAGCATAAGTATTCTGAGTTTCTTACCAGGCAAGCAGAGAAAGTTACATCCCCACGAGTCTCATGCCAGCAACCACCATTATCCACCTTACACCGTCCCAGTCCCATGGCTGCTCAAACAAGAAGGGCAACATCAGTAACTATGTGTCAATCCACTGAAGTGCTGTTGGACACTTTAATGAGTCAGACAAGACCTGCAGCTACAACCAGAAAGACACAAAAGAAAGTGCAAAGACAATTCTATAGACTTTTCAGATTATAAGTTGGTCAAAGGTGAGATTGAAGAAGTACAATCCCCACAGCTGCATCTCAAGGACTTATTCCAGAGCAAGATGCAGTTTGGCGTCTGCATCTGAGTTGCTTTGCAGCAGTAAGAGTTTCTTTTTCTATGACCAAATCCACATACTCTGCACTCAAGTCAAAATGATGTAGCTCAAGGAAAGAGGAAAATGATGTGGACATGCACCTTCACATGAAGTATAACCATCACCCTGAAACTGCACACCATCAACCAGTGGACAATGGCAAACACGGCCACGAAAGGTGTCCTGTACACACACCTCAGAATAAGTAACAAGAAGCAGAAGATACTTCTCACTGAGAGCCTATCACCACCTAATCTTCAAAAGCTCAAAATATGGAAATAGTACTCTAGTGAAGTATCACCTTGCAGGCTGTGATATTTAAATTTGGGTTTTTCCAGCACCCTCCATTGTTCACCAAACATTCGTTTGTCTCCACACCTGCAAAGCCACTAACAGCTTAAAGACTTGTAGTTCCAGGCTATTCATCCTATTGCTGAGTTCAAATCTGGCACCAATATTAACATTCCTATTGCAAAATAGATAAGACAGAAACAGTTGCCAGTTTCAGACGACACGTTTGACACAATACCTTCACTTAAACAAACAGGTGGGTCAGTGGTCTCCTCAAATCCAGAACAGATGGCCTTCATGACACCTCCCTTGTCCAGCTTCCCTGAAATAGTAGGAAACACAAACAAAATACAAGGCATGACAAAACCATACTTTGATGGGTCTTAAAAGCATGAAACTTTGGGAAAGTGAGTTCCAGTCTCTAAGTGACAACAGTTGTGTTCAAATGAATTAAGATGATGATTCAAAGGAAATTAATAGAGAATCCAACAGACCTCGGTACTGCCTCTGGTTGATGATAAGTGTTGGCAAAATTGTGACGTCACCACGTGTACCTGTTCCAACCTGCAAAATGTAATGTTCTTCGAATCATCAACTGAAAAGTGCAGCTAAGTAGCATATTTTTGCATATTATCCACCATCAGAAACGATTATAAATTGTCTTCTCTTCCCCAATGCCAATGTTGTACCTTCATTCTGAGGTGGGAACCCCTCCAATATCTGAATTGTGCAGTATCAGTATGCTCCCACATAGATAAAGACATGAATACTATAATTAACATGAAGTTGTCAAACATCCCATTTCCAACATCAGGGTTCTTACACATCTAGGCCTTGAGCAAATGACTCCAGTTGAGCATGTCAGTAAAAGTGACAACAATAACAGCCAAGAACAAAAATATTGTTGAGCACTTCTTTTTACGTATGAGTTGAAGTCAACCCAATTAGGATTGAGAGATGATCTAGGAATAATAGAGATTCCAGTCTGACAACATGTCAGTGAACATGGAAAAAAGAAAAAAGGGATGCCAAACCTAAAGTATAGAAGAAAATGAGGAGCAGCTTGAACAACACACACATGTTCATGACTTCCAATAGCAACATTTATTGTAGCGACCAGCTACCATAACATCCCAACTGACTTCATCCGCATCCAGCCATGGGTGGAGGTCAATGTCACACATTAACCTATGTACTTAATTTCCATCACAAGGCCACCAATAATAGGAAGATTCAGCCATTTTGCTGGCTAACTCAATAAGAAATAAAAGAGAATGAGATGATCAAGGCAACCAAGACAAAAGGGGAGCACAAGAAGAAGAAAGATGAACAAGGAAAGAGGGAGACACAACATGGAGAACTTAGATGCAAGATCTGATGAAGACAAGGTGAACTGAACTTTGGAAAGACCCAGGATTACAAAACCCTTGAGGTTATCATTTTGAAGATTCCAAATAAAAAATGACAAAAATAGAAATCCATGTTTTGCAACCCTCTGTTCATTTCAAAAGACAACTTTGAAGAGTAATCCTTTCCCTTCAAAAGACTAAGCTCATCCTTTGAGCCATGAAGACCAATCTGGAGCTACAAAGCCTTCAGAAGACATGAATATGACCATTGAGACAATCTGACAACATCTAAAACATATGAATCCACATGAGGCACACAAATCATGTTAATACCTGCATATTCTGGCTGAGAAAGCTTGTCAAAAATGTCCATGGTTAAGACTTCGGAATATTGGGTTCTTTCAAAATCCAAGAAATTGCAAAAAAAGCCATTAGAGTACGATTAAACTCAGAATGATCTATTGTACATTCCACAATCAACAGCAGCTTTGTCTAGAATCATCAAGACAGAAATGAGGTATATCAGGAACTAAAAGATCCTCGGAAAACCTTCTTACTAATATCATTCACCAGAATAGCTTTATAGAAGGAGCTTCACCACGTTGAAATTTCTGCAAGAGTAGGATTGAATGCATTTACTTAGAAATTACCTTGAGACACAAGATTAGATAGAACAACTCTCATGAGGATTGAGAAACCTCCAAGCTCATGATTAGGAAAGCCAGAACAAGGTTCAAAACTTTTCTTGAAGTCAACAAAAGAATTCCAGATAAGACTGAAGAATTGGGAAGAGGAAGAAGGAAGGCACTGAAGTGGAGAACTTGAACTTGAACAATAACACAACCAGTATGAACAAAATTAACAATCTCTTGGTTGTTCACTTGGCAAGATTAGGAAAAAAACTAATCTACTTCTGTAAATCTGTATGAGGCCCTATGGGTGAAAGATGGAATGCAGCAATGAATTGTTGGGGAGAGAATCCCTCTCCATTGAGGAAGCTACAGGAAGAGAGGGAGGAGCAAGACCAAGAGGAGATTAAACTTTCTGCTCTGCCCAATCCTTCTAAGAAACAGAACAAAATGTTTACAACCCTTTTTATTACAAAAGAGGAGCAAGACCAAGAGAGATTAAACTTTCTGCTCTGCCCAGTCCTTACTTTTAAGAAACAGAACAAAATATTTACAACCCTTTTTGTTACAGAAGATAGGTTTATGAGATATCTTTCTACTACTGACTCACATCCTATTATATCTAGAAAAAAAAGAGCAAAGGATATTCATACATTGTCTTTCTACCAAGGTTGAAGCAATTTCAAATCTTGTATTTTTCAATTTCCCACTTGAATCTCCAACAACCTTTTCAGTAGGGAAGAACCAAAAGGAATGAAAACCTCGTTGTTTATATGCGGCAAACAAAGGTTCAAACTCAAAGGAAGAATAAATAAGCATTCACCTCCTTTAATGTTCTTGGAAGCTCTCCAAGGCTCACCCACACATTTAAATAACATATAGCACTTTACCAGATCCCACATTACAGATTAGATAGAATACTGCTCTATGTGAAACAGGACATAGGTTGCCAAAATTTTTGAGGTATTGTCTTAACATTCTGAGCTGTTGACACTATCATAGGCAAACTAGAGAAGTGCTCACTGATCAGCGAATGAACAGGACATAATAATAATAAAAACAAGGTGTGGATGCTACAAGTCACAAACAAAATAGGCTCCTCAGTGCTGAAGAATAACCTACCTGTGCATCTTGTTCTGCCTTTAGTAACGGGTTGTCAGCATTAGCCTCTGGGTCACCCATACACGTACGAACATCCTCAAGCTTCAGAGCTGCAAAACATGCACACAGCATAAGGGTGGGAACAATCCTGAAAACAATATATTTAAGAGATTGCAGATAAAACTCCACAATATAATTTGCTGGTAACAGGTACACCAATTCTAACCAAACGAAAAAAAATTCAAAAAAGATGTTTAGTCAAAGAATGCTAGTCATCAATAACTTTCAGATCATGAGTGGAGACTTGAAAGGACAGCAAGATGGACTTATGGATGTACATACTTAGAAGATAGGCATTGGCATTAAGGGTAGAAGAGGCAGAAACTTACATAATGAGGTGATGACTTTCTCTGCACACTCACTGTTGTATAGTTTTTCTTTCATGGGGCACCGTATTTGAAAATCAGTGACATAATCCCACCATACCCAAGGCCGTTGAGCTTCCTTTGCTACCTTGAAAACACACAGTTGGCGCAAATTTTCCAAAACCACATCCTTCCCATCATATCCCGTAGTGAAGTCCTGCTCTGGATCTGGAGCACAGTATCGGCCTCCATTGATACACTGGGATTTGCACTGCTTGGAGTCAATGAAGGCTGTAGGGCAGTACCAAGTGATGTAATGGGGAGTGAACTGCGTGTAACCACCTTTCTCCAAAAGCTGGGCCACACCCTTGAAGTTGCTCTTGAATTCAACTTGGGCATCACACTTGGGTCCACACTCATCATTACTGTTGGTCCAAAACTCATATTCAACACGTTCATCAGGGTGTGGGAGTGATTCTCGCCAGTCAAGGTTGATGGTCACCATTTCATTTGAAGATAAGGCTCCTTTCAGTTTGTCACCTAGTGTCTTCTCAATCAATGCAGACGGGATAGTAATGTTCTCTACTAGTTCACTTAACTTGCCTTCATCAGGTGTGTCCATGGTGATCAGAGTCTCAACCTTGTTATCTGCCACTAGCACTGCTGCAGCACCTGCAAGTTGAGCATTCCATGCCTTCAAGGCAAAATAGCATCCTGCAAGACACTCAAAAACAAAAAAATCAGAAATTCATTTACTCCCTGGAACACACCAAATTCAAAGGCCCCCAAACCAAACATGACTCTATTAACAATAATGTCATGAAGCATATGCTACCCCACCATCCTCTGAAGTCCTCTGGTTTTAAGTTTTCATGAAACAAAACCTACTTGATATTTGAGGCAATAAGAAGAAAGAAACAATATTACCTCCACGATCAAGAAGAAGGAACACAGGCCGACCCCCATTTTTCGAGGGTTTGAATGATTCAACAAAAGGAATACAACCATCTGCTCCCTTTGATGGATAAATCACAGTTCCTGCCAATGTGCCACCGTATTGAGGAACTCCAAAGTTGCCTATAGCAGAATCATAACTTCCCTTCAAGGAATCTGGTGAGGTCACAGTCAGGCTACTTGTTTCAACTAAAAACTTGCCCCATGCTGGTACTGCCATAGCCAGGGCAAACAACAGAATGGCTAAGCCTGCCCTCATAGGGACCCTTTGACCTCTCATTTTCCTAGCCACCAACACCTGCCACAGGGTTCTGGTTGAAACTCCCAAAATGTGGAGTCTCTTCAGCACGAATGTTGTTGTTGAAGCTTGTCCCTTGAGCTTGTCTTTGTTGCAAAGACTTCAAAAGAGTGTTACTCAAATCCTCTGATGTCAACCAAGGCCTGCAAATGGGAATCACCAGCAAACCTGGCATAAGAAACAAGTAGCATACATACATCTCTGATGTTCTGAAAATCAGACATTCCACTTCATTCAAGCAAAACAAAAGCAGAAGACAAAGCATGATCTACTTTCTAAAGAGTAGGTCATGCTCTCACTTGCAGCAGTCAAGATTTCCGCTCTGACAACTCATGTCAGAGAGAGGAAATCTCGAATTTGAGACAGAACATTGATGTATCTGGACTTCAAATTTCAAAGACTCTGAAAACTACTTCAACATGAGCACGGTAGTAACCCCGCATGAAAACAAGACCTTCACTTTGTCGCAACGCAACTAAAAGCACAACTTGTTCGCATGAAAGAGGAGCACACGCCGAGAAACCAATCCTACTACTACAGGGAAAAAAGCATTTCCAGCTTCGGCTTTTAGGGTTCCAGATCCTAAAAGCTCCAAAAATCTTTCACGACAAACCCTGACCTCCATCTCGTCCCTCTACAAACAAACAACCTACAGTCCAGGAAATAACACAACAGGGATGGACACACACATGAGAAGCAGCCAAAATAAGACTTTCCTTGGAGGCTTGGAGGTATGGCTATTACTAACAACAACAAACAGTACCACCTCGCATATTTGTTTCCTAAAACACACACAATGTGAAGGCAGCAGCAAACAACACACAGGTCTCAAGAACAAAAACTACCAAAGACAATGCCGCATGGAAAGCACAACAAACGGTTTCCAAGTTACAGAAAAAAAACTCTCGCCTTGAAACAGACCGTATCCGCTTCTCCAAAGCTTGGATTTCGACAGATTCCGGTCCCTCTCCGAAGCGATCTCGCCGAAATCCTGTCCGTCTCAGCAACGCTCGCAATGCTCTCTTCTCTCGCTCGCTCTCTCTCGTCTCGCGCTCCCTCGCTCACTAGAGCTTGCGTTAGGACAAAGAACCGCTGGGTTTTGAAACTACCCAATGGATCTCTTCCTTACCCGACGTATAACCTCTCATACCCTGGAGTGGTCAACACACAATCCGGCAGTAACTTCGTCATAACCGACCAGTAAATTTCGTATAACCGACCAGTGAACTCGTGTTAGCCAACTGAGAACAGGCATCTCCGAGGCCGTAACTGGCTAGTAATTAAATTTAACTGGTGTAACTGGCTTTTTACTCCCCCTACTCCTGCGTGTCAATTTCCTAGTTCTGCACTCAATCCCCACCGAATATACAGCAGTCCATCTTAGTATCCAATGGATACCTTAATTCTACGTCATTTCAACCAACCACCTCATAGAGTGCTGCCAGGAAGGCACGTAGCTGGGGATTGGAACCAACGCAAATTAGCCACGTGGTTACAGTAAAACTTCATTACTGCTCAGTAAGCCAGGGCGGGGCATTTGGGGGGACTAAAAGTTACCAGCAGTAAAAACACGAAAGTTAGCTTAAATCAAGGCACGCAGGACCTAACCTAGGATTGTAAAATTAGCCAAGCGGGAGAATTTACTTACCATGGTAAATAAAACTTTACCGTTTGTGAAAGGTCAAAGTTACCAGAGGGTGAATTTGGATTGATTAGGGAGGAGGTATCACGCCGCCGGCTCTTTTACACTAGTAAGTTGGTAACTTACACACAAATAATGCAGTAAACTTTTCCCCCGTCAGTGTCTTGCACTACGGAACAAGATAGGTCTGAAAGGTAGGTCGGAAAAGAACACTGAAAAGAGCAGGTTGAAAAGTAGGCTGGCAGGTAGGTAGGTACGTAGATAGGTTGGTAGTTAGATAGGTAGATACATTCCTAGTAAGCAAGAGGACACTAGAGATCTACGACAGAACTAGGTGGGTATTAAGGGGTTGATTAGTGGACTGAGGATATAGGGAGGCTGGTAGATAGGGTAGGTTGGTTGGTAGGTGGGAAGGTGATGTGAGTTGGTAGGTTGGTAATCTTATCTGGTTATATGTGCACGTGGTACACGTGCCCATGCGTTCCCGGGCGTTTTTTCTGCCGGGGTTGGGATTATAAAATGGTACTTCTTTTTCTTTTTCTTTTCTTTTGCAAAAGAATGAAGGATAGGTAATAACATAATAGGTTGCTCTTTTGCGTTCTGTCTTTCTTTTTGGAAAATTGTCAGGCCTCGTGGGAAGGAAGGAAGGAAATTAAAAAGAAAGGGTAAAATGGGATTTGAACCGGCGGTTCAAATGTGGAGCTTACGTAGGTATGAGGCTGAAAAGGGAGTGGGGCCGGGGGGGGGGGGGAATTGGAAAAGGGGCCTCCCCCCCCAAGGGGGGAAAGGGGGGGGGGGGGGACCGTGCCACAGGGGGAACCCCAAAACAGGGGGAGAGGGGGGGGGGGGGGGCCGTGAA
>Ga0116231_10007388_pt1 | contig 20155 bp, 17 predicted proteins | sample S1TSphgellanicum_2_FD_89695 | JGI IMG/M metagenome (GOLD analysis project Ga0116231, IMG submission 89695) | Host-associated microbial communities from peat moss isolated from Minnesota, USA - S1T2_Fd - Sphagnum magellanicum MG | ecosystem: Host-associated > Plants > Peat moss > Unclassified...
GAGGGCATCGCGCTGTCGCGCCGCCGCATCACCCTGTCCACCTCCGGCGTGGTGCCGATGATGGACCGCGCCGGCGAGGAATTGGGCGTCAATCTCGCCGTGTCGCTGCATGCCGTGCGCGACGATTTGCGCGATGAGCTGGTGCCGCTGAACCGCAAATACCCCATAGCCGAGCTGCTCGCCGCCTGCCGGCGCTATCCGGGTGCGACCAATGCGCGGCGCATCACGTTTGAGTATGTCATGCTGCGCGGGGTGAACGACACCGAAGCCGACGCGCGGGAGCTGGTGCGTCTGATTGCCGGCATTCCGGCGAAAGTGAATTTGATACCGTTCAACCCGTGGCCCGGCAGCGCCTATGCGCCGAGCAGCGGGAATGCGCTGCACCGGTTCGCAAAGATCGTGATGGATGCGGGTTTCTCCTCGCCCATCCGCACGCCGCGCGGGCAGGATATTTTGGCGGCTTGCGGGCAGTTGAAGACGGAGAGCGAGAGAAAAAAATAATACCCGGTTCCTGCGACGGGGAGCACGCTCAGCAAGGAAATTCTTTTTTGAAAAAAAGAACCAAAAAACTTTTGTCTGTTTCGGCTCCGGCTGCTCCGGACAGGCTCAGCGCAGACCGGTAAAAGTTTTTTGGTTCTTTTTTTCAAACAAGAACTTTCTTCCTTGCCTCTCGCCTACTCCACCGTCACCGACTTCGCGAGATTGCGTGGCTGATCCACGTCCGTCCCTTTCAGCACGGCCACATGATACGCCAGCAGCTGCACCGGAATGCTGTACAAAACCGGGGCCGCAAACGGATCGATGTCCGGCAGCACCAGCGTATCCACAGCAATATGGCGCAGCTTTGTAGCCCCGGCCGCATCGCTGAGCAGAATGATCTGGCCGCCGCGGGCATGCGCTTCCTGCAAGTTCGACGCGGTTTTCTCAAACAAAGGCCCCGATGGCGCGATGCCGATGATCGGCACGTTGCGGTCGATGAGCGCGATCGGGCCGTGTTTCATCTCACCGGCGGCGTAGCCTTCCGCATGGATATAACTGATCTCTTTCAGTTTCAGCGCGCCCTCCATGGCGACCGGGAAACAATTGCCGCGGCCGAGGTAGAGCACGTCGCGCGCTTGCGCCACGATGGCGGCGATACGCTGTATATCCGCATCGGCGTGAGCCAGAATGTCGGCGGCGTGGGCAGGCAGGCGGAGCAGCGCGTCGGTAAGCCGCCCTTCTTCCGCCGCATCGATGGTGCGGCGGGCGCGCGCAAAGGCCAGGGCCAGGCAGGCGAGGACCGCAAGCTGCGCGGTAAAGGCTTTTGTACTCGCAACGCCGATTTCGGGGCCGGCGACCGTCTCCAGAACCGCGTCGCTTTCGCGCGCCATGGTGCTTTCGGGGACGTTGACCACCGAGAGGATTTTTTGGCCGCCGGCGCGCATGGTGCGCAGGGCGGCCATCGTGTCGGCCGTCTCACCGGATTGGCTGATAAGCAGGCCGAGCCCGCCTTCCGACATCGGCGGTTCGCGGTAGCGGAACTCGCTGGCGACATCGGCATCGACGGGAATGCGCGCCACGCTCTCGAACCAGTGGCGGCCGACCAGGCCCGCATAATAGGCCGAGCCGCAGGCGGCCATGGTAATGCGCGTCACCGCCTCGGGCGCGAAGGGGAGCGGCGGCAGCACCACGGCGCGGCTGCCGGGATCGACCATGCGGCGCAGCGTGTCGCCGATCACGGCGGGGTGCTCATGCAGCTCCTTCTCCATGAAATGGCGGAAGCCGCCCTTGCCGGTGGCCGCGCCGGATAGGGCAGTGCGCTTGATTTCGCGCACCACCTCCTCGCCCTGTGCATTGCGGAAGGTGGCGCCCGCGTCGCTGAGCACGGCCCAGTCGCCATCATGCAGATAGGCGATGCGGCTGGTGAGCGGCGCCAACGCAAGCGCGTCGGAGCCTAGAAACATTTCGCCCTCGCCGAACCCGACGGCCAGCGGCGGGCCGTGGCGGGCGCCGATGAGCAGATTGTCGTGGCCGGCGAACAGCAGCGCCAGCGCGTAGGCACCTTCGAGCCGGGCGAGGGCGGCCTGTGCGGCCTCCTCCGGGCTCATGCCGCGGGCGAGCAGCAGGTCGATGAGCTGGGCGACCGTTTCGGTGTCGGTCTCCGTCGTAAAAACCTGGCCTTCGGCCTCCAGCTCGCGCTTCAGCTCGGCGTGGTTTTCGATGATGCCGTTATGCACCACCGCGACGCGGCCGGTGCCATGCGGGTGGGCGTTGTTGCGGGTCGGTGCGCCATGCGTCGCCCAGCGCGTGTGGCCGATGCCGGTGGTGCCGGCGAGCGGTCTCTCGCGCAGCACGCTCGCCAGGTTTGCCAGCTTGCCCTCGGCGCGGCGACGGTCGATCGCGCCATCGACGAGCGTGGCGATGCCGGCGCTGTCGTACCCCCGGTATTCGAGATTTTTAAGGCTATCGAGCAGGATGGGTGCCGCGTCCCCCCGCCCGATGACTCCGACGATGCCGCACATCTAATATTTCCTGTCGTCCAAATCATAAAAAGTTTTTTGCTTCTTTTTTACAAAAAAGAAGTGCTTTCTTATCTGTTCTTTTTTGAAAAAAAGAAGCAAAAAACTTTCGGATGTTTGCATCCGGCTTGACCCGGAAAGATTCGTCACTGGCGATCCTTTTTTCGTGCCGCCCGGAACGCAGCCGCCCGGCCGTGCGCATTATCCTGCCTGGCGCGGCCAAACGCCATGGCGTCAGCGGGCACGTCGCGCGTCACCACGCTGCCGGCGGCGGTGAAGGCGCCGTCACCCAGCGTCACCGGTGCCACCAGCGTGCTGTTGCTGCCGACAAACACACCCTGCCCGATCGCCGTGCGGTGTTTCGCAAAACCGTCGTAGTTGCACGTTATGGTTCCGGCGCCGATGTTCGTGCCGGCACCCACGGCAGCGTCGCCGATGTAGGACAGATGATTCACCTTGGCCCCGGCGCCCAGACTGGCAGCCTTGAGTTCGACGAAATTGCCGACATGCGCCCCCTGGCCCACATCGGCGCCAGGCCGCAGGCGCGCGTAGGGGCCGATCACCGCCCCTTCCGCCACAATGCACCCCTCCAGATGGCTGAAGGCGCGAATCTCGGCCGCACCTTCGACGCGCACGCCGGGGCCGAAGACCACATGCGGACCCACCACCGTGTCGGGGGCCAACTGTGTGTCGTGGCTGAAGAACACGGTGTCGGGCGCCGTCAGCGTCGCACCCGCCGCCATGGCGGCGGCGCGCAGCCGGGCCTGCAAGCTGGCTTCGGCGGCGGCCAGTTCGGCGCGTGAATTGATGCCGCGCAACTCCTCCTCCGGCGCCTCCACGGCGATCACGCGCGCGCCGTCGGCTACCGCAAGGCCGACCAGATCCGTGAGATAATACTCGCCGCGGGCGTTGTCGGCGCGGATGCGGTGCAGCCACGGCAGCAGCAGGGCGGCGGGGCCGCAGAGCGCGCCGGCGTTGCACAGGCCGATGGCGCGCTCCGCCTGCGTCGCGTCAGCCCATTCGACGACGCGGGCGACATTCCCCCGAGCATCCAGCACGAGCCTTCCATAGCGCGCCGGGTCGGCAGGCCGCATGGCCATCAGCGCCAGACCGGCACCTGCCGCGCGCCTGGCGTCGAGCAGATTTTGCAATGTTTCTGAGCAAATCAAAGGGTTGTCGGCGAACAGGATGGCAAGGTCACCGTCGCCGAAATGTGCCGCGGCCGCGAGCGCGGCATGGGCGGTGCCCAGCCGCTCGGTCTGGATGGCGACCTTGTGCGGCCGGGCAATGTCGGCCAGCCCGTCCATGCCGGGGCCGATGACCACGGTGATGCTGTCGAATACAGGCTCGGCGCTGGTCAACAAATGACGCAGCATGGGCAGGCCGGCGAGCCTGTGCGCCGCTTTGGGCAGGCGCGACTTCATACGGGTGCCGAGCCCGGCCGCAAGGATAATGGCCGTCGCTGCGGGTTGGGTCATGCATGCTCCTGATATGCGGAAGTTTTCTGGTTCTTTTTGGCAAAAAACAACAAGGAGCAACGCACGTATTTTTTGAAAAAAAGAAGCAAAAAACCTTTATTCATCTAGGTTTGCCTATGCCGCTTCGGGTACGACGACACGGCCCCAGAGCGGCTCCGTGACAGGCACCGCCGCGTACGCATCCTTCACCGCCTCGGTCAGCAACGCGCCGGCCAGTTGCGGCAGCAGCGTACGGCCGGCGGTCTCCCACATGGCGTGGGTGCGCAGCAAGGCGCGCCAGTTCGTCGGCGGCACGAACAGCGCGCGGCTGTGGCGTTCGGGGCGGAACATGGCGCGCGCCAGCAGCCGGTCCACCTGGCCCTGCGAATAGGGCTGGCCCTGGCCGAACGGCGTGCTGTCGATATGCGCCCACAGGCCGGTGCGGTTGGCGGCGATGACAAGGAGCCGTCCGTCATCGCGCAGCAGCCGCCAGGCTTCGCGCAGCAGCCGCTCCGGGCTGCCGGCCGGCTCCACGCCGTGCACCAGCATGATGCGGTCGAATGACAGATCGGGGAAAGGCAGATGCTCCGAGTCCGCGGCGCAGATGGCGCCTGCCATTGTACCCCTCTCATCGGGCGGCGCATGCTGGCTGGTGACCGCCACGAGCATGCGGTGCGTACGCGATTCACCGTATGTCGCTTCGCTGAGAAACGGCAGCGGATAGCCCACGCCGAGCACATCGAGCCGCGCCAACTCCGGCCAATGCGCGCGTATGGCGCGGCCCAGGATTGAAGCGGCAGTCTGTCCGCGCGGGGTAGCGTAAAAACTGGCGGTCGCGGTTTCGTGAGTCATGGAGCGGTCATATGAGCTTATAAGTTGCACTTGTGATATAGATTGCCGGATGTAGATTGCAGTGCGGCAAACTCCTGCTACGCGACGGTAGGCATGTGTGACATGAACCAGCGGCGTTCGTCACCCAGCACAGGTTGAGGGCGCCACATGGCTGATCAGTTGGATAGGCAACGGCGTGGCCTGAGTTCCTCCGCCGCTGTGCGCGGCGGCCTGCTGGCGCTTGCCGCGGCCACACTCGCCATCCTGGTTGCGCTCTGGGCAGATATGCAGGCCATCCGTGTTCCCGGGCGCAAATTTTTCGACTGGCGCATGCTTGACGATGCCGCGGCTGCGGGGCTGACCGGCGCCGCCCTTCTGGCGCTGGGCGTCGGCCTGTCCAGGCGCCGGGCAGACTGGCACGCCACGCAAGCCGGGCTCGACTCGGTGATGGAGCAAGCGGCCGCCGGCATCGCTTTGTTCGATAGCGAACTGCGCTGTGTGCGCATGAACGCGGTGTTTGCCGACATGCTGAACGGCACCGGCGCCAGCGGGCCGGGCACGTCTCTGCTGGACATGCTGCCGCACGCAAGGAAGGAACTGAACACCGCCATCGGCGAGGTGCGCCGGTCGGGCCGGCGGAGCGAGGCGCTGTCGCTGTCCCTCCACCAGGCCGGCGGCCCGCCTCGCGACTGGAGTCTGCGCATCTTCCCGGTGCCGGGCACGCCGGGCCGCGCCGGCGGTCTGGGCGTGGCCGCAGAGGATATCACGGGGCAGCTGGCGGCGCAGCGGCGGCTGGCCTTTCTGCTCGAGCTTGAAGAGAAGTTGCGCGACATTACTGACCCGCTGGCGATGAAGCACGCAGTCTGCGGCCTGATCGCCCGCCAGCTCGGCGCCGCCCATGCCAGCTACGCCGAAATCGAAGAGCCGTTTACCCACCTGCTCGTCGAGGGCGGCTGGACCGACGGGCGCGTGGCCGCGCGCCCGGGACGGCGGGCGATCGGCGAGTTCGGCATGGCCCTCATCACGGATCTCAGGCAGGCGAATTTTATCGCCATCGACGACGCCAGGACCGATCCCAGGACTGCCGGCACTCCCTATGAGATGTGCTATGCGCCACGCGGCATAGCGTCGTTGGCGATGGTGATGGTCGTGCGCCGCGGCCGCCCGGCCGGCATTGTCTTCGTCAGCGATGCCGAGCCCCGCTCCTGGTCTGAGTCTGACATGGCGCTGCTCCGCGATGCCGCGGATCGTTCCTGGTCGGCGGTTGCGCGCGGCCGCGCGGTCCAGGCGCTGCGCGACAGCGAACAGCGGTTCCAGCGCGCGGTGAGCGGGGCGCGGATCGGTATCTGGGATTGGGACCTCGATGCCAACGAGGTGTCGATTTCACGCGGGTTTTTGCCGCAGGTACACGACCGGCTCCAGGACGGGCTGTGCGCGGCGGATGATTTCATCGCCGCCATCCATCCTGACGATCGGGAGCGGATGGCCGCCGTGCTGCGGCGCGTGGCCGAACGGGCGCGCAGCGGAGAGACTTTTTTCTATGAGGCGGAGTACCGGACCGTCAGCCGGCGCGGTCATGTGCTGTGGCTGAGGAGCCAGGGCCGGGTGACCCAGCATGGTCCGGACGGGCGCGCAACCCGCCTGTCGGGCGTGACGGTCGAGGTAACGGCGCGCCGGCGGGCCGAGGATGCGCTGACCGCGGCGCAGGAACGCCTGCACGCGCTCAATCAGGATCTGGAGGCGCAGGTGGCCCGCGAGGTGGCGGCGCGCGAGCAGGCGCAGCAGCGGCTGGCGCAGGCGCAGCGGCTGGAGGCACTGGCGCAGCTCTCCGGCGGCATTGCGCATGATTTCAACAATGTGCTGCAGACGATCACCGGCAGCCTGGCGCTCATGCAGCGGCGTGCCGGCGATGCCGACGTGGTGCGCCAGCTCGCCGGCATGGCCGGCGACGCGGCGGCGCGCGGCGGGGTGATTACCGCGCGCCTGCTCTCCTTCGCCCGCCAGGGCGAGTTGCAGCCGCTGCCGGTGGCGCCCGCCGCCTTGTTGCACAGCCTGCTCGACATGCTGGAGCATATGCTGGGGGAGACGATCCGCCTCTGCCTCGATGCCGAGGAGGCGCTCCCGCCGCTGCTGGCGGACAAGGGCCAGTTGGAGGCGGTGCTGGTCAATCTGGCGCTGAACGCACGCGACGCCATGCCGGCTGGCGGAACGCTGACGATCAGCGCGCGGCTGGAGTCGGTGCGGCCTGAGGACGTCAACGTGAATGGACTGCCGATCGGCCGGTTCATACGCCTTGCCATGACCGACACCGGCATCGGCATGAAACCCGCCGTGCTGGCGCGGGCAAGCGAGCCGTTTTTCACCACCAAACCGACCGGTCAGGGCACCGGGCTGGGGCTTGCCATGGCGCGCGGTTTTGCCGAGCAGTCGGGCGGAGCGTTTCTGCTGACCAGTCAAGCCGGCGAAGGCACCACCGTGTCGCTCTGGCTGCCGGTCGCCATGGCACCGGACACGGCGGCGGCAGACATTGCGGCGGCAGAGATTGTGGAAGCACCAGCTCCCCCGGCCGGCCCACTGACGCGCCTTTTGCTCGTGGACGACGATGCGCTGGTGCGAGAGGTGCTGGCTGGCCAGATGGAGGAACTCGGCTACCGTGTGACAAGGGCGCACAGCGGCCCGGTGGCGCTGGCCCGCCTGGACGCCGGCGAGCCGCCGGATATCATGATAACCGACTATGCCATGCCGGGCATGAACGGCGCAGTGCTGCTGGCCGAAGCCAGACGGCGGCATCCGCGCCTGCCGGTGCTGCTGCTGACCGGCTTTGCGGATAACAGCCTGCGCCTGAACATGGAGGAATGGGACGCCGGTATCACGATGCTGCTGCGCAAGCCGGTCTCCTCGGCCTCCCTGGCCAGGGCGGCCGTGGCCGTGCTCCAGGGTGTCGCAACATCCGCCCTGGCTGACCCCTAAGTTCCAAAATTTTTTTCGTGTTTTTCGAAAAAAAGAAAAAAACTTTCGCCTGTTTGGACCCGGCTTAACCGGAAAGATTGGAGCATGAGATGACTGCGGCTGTACCCCATGTGACCGCTCAAGCGGTGCCGATCCTGTCGGACAATTACGCCTGGCTGCTGCGGGAGGCCGCGAGCGGGGCGGTGGCGGTTGTTGATCCTGCGGACGCCGATGCGGTGTCGGCCGCGATCGATGCGCAAGGCGGCCGGCTAGATCTCATTCTGCTCACCCATCACCACGCCGACCATACCGCAGGCACCGATGCGGTGCGCGCGCGCTACGGCTGCCCGGTCGTGGGCGCGGCGGCCGACGCGCACCGCCTGCCGCGGCTGGACCGGGCGGTCGCCGGCGGCGATGTGCTGGCTTTCGGCGACGCGATCATGCAAATCATCGACACGCCTGGGCATACGCGCGGGCACATCGCCTATTTCATCCCCGACGGGCCGGTTCTGCTGTGCGGCGACACGCTGTTCAGCCTGGGCTGCGGTCGTCTGCTGGAGGGCACGGCGGCCGAGATGTTTGCGTCCTTGCGCGCCCTGGCGGCCTTGCCGGACGATACGCTGGTCTGCTGCGGCCATGAATATACGCAGGGCAACGCCCGATTCGCGCTGACCGTGGAACCGGACAATCCGGCGCTGCAAGCCCGTGCGGATGAGGTTGCCCGGTTGCGCACGGCCGGGCTGGCCACGGTGCCGTCGCGCCTGGCCGACGAGCGTGCCGCCAACCCGTTCGTGCGCGCCGCATCATCGGCCCGCCTGGCGGAGATACGCGCGGCAAAAGACCGGTTTTAACCGCCGGCGCACGGCAAAAGCGCGCGCATGCTGTTCACCTTCCGCGCCATCTCCGCCACCGGCGAGGTGCTGAGGGGCGAACTGGACGCTCCGACCAGCGCCGGCGTCGTGGCACACCTCCACGCCGAGGGCGCGGTGCCACTGTCCATTGCACCAGGCCGGCGCGCCCGGAGCGATATTTTATCACTCAGACTCAGCATATTCCGCCGCCGCGTATCGCCGCGCGATCTGGCGGCGTTCTGCGGCCGGCTGGCCACACTGGCCGGCGCCGGCGTGCCGATCGAAGCCGCCGTGGCCATTCTGGGCAGCGGCGGCGGACCAGCTCAGCCGATCGCGGCCGACCTGCTCCGCCGCCTGCGCGAAGGCGCGCAACTGGCCGAGGCGATGGCGGCGTCACAAAATTTTCCGCCGCTGGTGGTCAGCCTGGTGCGTGCCGGCGAAATGGGCGGCAGCCTTCCCGCAACCCTCGCGCGCGTGGGCGACTATCTGCGCCACGGCGAGGAGGCGCGGCAGGCGATCCGCTCGGCCCTGATCTATCCGGCGATCCTGCTCGCTGCCGCCTCGGCCTCGGTGGTCATCGTCTTCACGTCGGTGCTGCCGGCCTTGCGCCCGGTGGTGCAAGCCGGCGGCGGGCCGCTGCCGCTGCCGGTGCGGCTGGCGTTCGGTATCAGCGACGTGATTGCCGGTTTCTGGTGGGCGATACTGCTGCCCGTTATCGGCACGGGCCTGGCGCTGCGCCGGTTCCTGGCCAGCCACGCCGGCCGCCGCCGCCGCGATGCGCTGCTGCTCCGCCTACCGCTGGTGCGCGACGCGGTCATGCGGGCGGACTTCGCCCGCTTCGCCCGCACGCTCGGCACCATGACCGGCGGCGGCGTGCCGATGCCCACGGCGCTAGAGGCCGCAGGTCGGGTCGTCACCAACCTGGTCCTCGCGGAGGCCATTGCCAAAGTCACCGCCACGGTCCGCGAAGGTGGCGGCCTGGCGGACCCGCTGGCTGCCTGCGGTTATTTCCCCACGATGGCCATACAGATCGTGCGCATCGGCGAGGCCACCGCGCAACTGGACGGCATGCTCCTGCAACTCGCCGAGATTCTCGACCAGGATCTGCGGCGCGACCTGGCTCGCGCCTTGACGCTTCTGGTGCCGCTGCTGACCGTCGCCCTCGGGCTGATGGTGGCCGGCATCGTCGCTTCGGTGATGCTGGCGGTACTCAGCATCGATGACCTCGCGCATTAGCCTGGCGTAAAATGGAACACCGCGTCTGGTTGATCGGATACTACGCCCGCGGTTCCGCAAACATGTCGTCAACACTCTTCGCATCGAAGATACGCATGGCGAACGTCTCCAGCTCCGCCGTGTCTGCCGTCAGGACGCGCCCCTCAACCCACTCCGGCAATGCGCCAAACCGGTGTCCCAGTTGCCGCAGCAGCAGTGTTGCCCGCCCCTCCTGCAGGCCTTTTTCCAGACCTTCATGCCGGCCTTTTTCCAGACCTTCTTGCAGGCCTTGTTCGAGACCTTCTTGCAGGCCTTTTTGCCGCCCCTCCTGCAGCCCCTTCTGTTGCCCTTCCAGCAGCCCCTTCTCCATCCCCTCGAGCATCCACCGCTCCATCCATCGTTCGGCTCGCGTCGCCAGCATGTTGCGTACCTCCAACAAATCCTCAGGCACCCGAAGTTCCGGACTCATCGGCACCATCGTGGCGCGCATCAGCTCGGCGAACACCGCCCGCGCCGCGGCGAAGCCGGGGTGGGTGGCAAGCCATGTGAGCAATGCGTCGGCCACTGCCAGCACCTGCACCGGATCGTCGGCCGCCTCCAGCCGGAACCAGAGTGCCGGCAGCCCGTCCCGCCGCGCCAACTCCGCCGCACTGAAGCCGCCCGCATCAATCAGATGATAGCGCATGTCCGGCTGCCATTGCCACAATGGCGAGGCCTCCGGCAGGCCGATCAACGTCCGCAAAACCAATGACGCGCCCCAGCGCGTATCACCGTTATAGACGACCACAGGCAGGATCGGCGGCAGCTTGCCCGGCGCCACCGGCCGCCCCTCGCTGACCAGCTGTTGCCAAAGCAGGCCAGCGTAGGTCAGCACACGAACCGCCATATACTCATCCGAACTGGACTGGAATTCCAGCAGCAGCATCAGATACGCATCGTCGCCCGCCGCGCGGGGGATGCGCCAGATCATGTCGCCTTCGCGGCGCTGACCGGTTTTGGCATGAAATTTTGCATTGAGCCGCTTCATGCCGTCCAGATCGAAATCGGCAAGGTCGATATCTACAAAGCCGCGCAGCAACTGCGCCACCACGCCCGGATGGCTGAACAGCCGGTGATACAGAGCATCGTGGTCCGTCCGGCCGCCGGCCGCTCCAGTTGGTTTTTGTCCTGGCTTGTTTCGCGACGCCACGATTCGCCTCCCATCCGGGTCAGGCTTACGTTATGCTGTCGTGACATCCGACGCACTGGAAGACGCCACCGTGAGCCTCGCCGGACTTCGCCGCGCGCTTGGCGCATCAGCCGCGGTTGGCAGCACCGCCCTGCACTGGTGGCTTGCGGAGCTTGCCAGCATGGTGCCGGCGTCGATCACCAGCCCTCTCTTCGGCGAGGGCGCCGTGCTGCATCTGCGTCTGGACGGCGATCTGCTGCATGCGGAGGCCTCGCCGCCGATCGATCGTGCGGCGCCCGCCTTGCCGGCGCCGCTGGCGGCGCGCGTCAGGATGGCCGACGCGGTCATCCTCGTGCTGCCCGCGTCCATCGTCTTGCGCCGCACCATCGACCTGCCAGCCGCTGCGGCGCGCGAACTGGCCAGCGCCGTACCCTTCCTGGTGGAACGCCACACGCCCTTCCTGTCCGGCCAGGCGCGCACCGCCTGGCGCGTCGCCGGCCGGGCGGCTGCGCCGGGGCGTATCCAGATCGAGCTGGCGGCGACCGCGTCGGCGCCGCTCGAGCAGGTTCTGGCGCGGCTGCATGACCTGCGCGTTCCCATCACCGCGGTATATGTGGAGGGCGATGATTTCCTCCCGCGGCTGGATTTTTCACGCACACGCGCCGGCCGCACAATAGGGTCTTGGCTCGCCGAGCCGTGGCGGCCGCTCCTCGCGGGCGCGGCCGCGCTGCTGCTCGCCGGACCGCTGCTGGTGGCTGGCGTTGTTCATGAGCGCGCCCGGCGCATGGAGCAGGGGTTTGCCGGTGGAGGCGCTCACCTGCAGGCGCGCGCGATCCAGCGTGGCCGCCTGCGCGCCGAGCTGGCACTGGCCGCCACCCTGGCGGCACGCGAGCATGCGCCGGATGCGCTCGCCGCCCTTGCCCTGGTCACCCAGGCGCTGCCGGACTCAAGCTGGCTGTTCAGCTTCGATTTCACGCCGCAAAGCCTGCAGCTCGGCGGCTTCTCCACCGACATGCCCGCCGCCGTCGCCCGCCTCCAGGCGCTGCCTGGCGTGGCGAAACTTGAGTTCAGGTCGCCGGTCATTCATGATGCGCGAGCAGATCGGGATCGGTTCGATATCCTGCTGCGCTTGCAAAAGGCCAATGATGCGCCAGGGATCTCTGCTCAGCCGGATGGCGGCGCTAGTGCTGCTGCTGGCCGGGATGTGGTCGGCCTGGGCGCTCGCCTTGGCGCCGGCACTGACGAGCGTGGCGGCGGACCGCGCTAGGCTGGGCGCGCTGCGCGCCTCCCAGGCCGATCATGCGGGCGCCGGTGAAGGGGCCGACATGGCTGCGGCCGAGCAGAAGCGCGCCGCCGCCTTCGTCGGCGCGCTGAGCTGGCGGCTGGACCGCAGCAGCCCGGAACTCCTCTCGGCGCAATTGCAACGCTCGATCGAATCCCTCGCGGCCGCTGCCGGCGCCGCCGTCATCAGCAGCCGCACCGTGCCGGCGCAGGCCGAGGGCGGCCTGGCCAGGATCGGGCTGGATTTCGACATCCAGGCAACCCTGCCGACGCTGCAAAAATTGCTGGTGCAGATCGGCCAGGCCAGGCCGCGCATTTTTGTCAGCCGCCTGACCGTGCAGGTCGCCGAGAATGGCGGCCTGGCCCGCGGTGCGGACGGGCAGAGCGAGCTCGGCGTGTCCATGCAGGTCGGCATTTATGCATCGCGCCACCCGGCTACCGCGCTGTGACCAGGCAGAGGCGCCGCACTCTGGCCGCCGCCGGCGTGTTCGCTGCCATCGCCACGATGCTTGCGGCATGGGCGGATGGCGGGGAGGCGCCACCTTCGCCGGCAGGCGCTACCACAAGCGTCATGCCCAACCTCACCCTGCGCACGCCACCCGATGGTGCGGTGCTGTCGGCCACCCTTGACCGCCCGCTGTTCGCGCCTGCGCGGCGGCCCGCGCCCGCGCCGGTGGCTGCCACCGATGCGGCGGACACCGCCTCCCCGGCCTCGCAACTGCTGGCGGTGGCCATCGGCCCCGACCGAAGTGCCGCCATCCTGAGGCTGACATCAGGCCGCACTTCGGTGCTGCTGCAAGGCGAGCAGATCGACGGCTGGGTGCTCGCGCAGGTCGCCCCCCACCGCGTCCTGCTCCGCTCGGTCGCCGGACAGGCAGAACTCAGACTCCCGGGTGCCGGTGAACGCTGAGCCGGGCCGGGCTGGGTTTCACCCTTGCCTGCGCGTCCTCTGTCTGGCCGCCGCCCTGGCCGGCTGCGTGTCCGACGCCGAGCGCGTGCCGCGCCTCTCGATCGATGATGGCGCATCCGTGCTGCCGCCGCGCGCGGGGCCGGTGACGCAGGCGCCGCTCGCGCTAGACATGGTCCCCGCCGGACGCGCCTACGTGGTACACGGCCAGCGCAGTCCTACCGGCACGCCGTCACCCAAACCCGCGGTCGCCGGCGCCGGCGGCACCTTCGTGCTCAATTTTGATAATGCCGACATACGCGACGTCGCCAAGGCCGTGCTCGGCGACATGCTGCAACTCGGCTACGCTATCGCCCCCGCCGTCCAAGGCAATATCTCGCTGCATACGGCAACGCCCCTGCCGCGCGACGCGGTGCTGCCGGCGTTCGAGGATGCGCTGGCACTCGCCGGCGCCGCCCTTGTGCCCAACGGCGACGGTTTCGATATCGTGCCCCTGCAAGGGGCGGCGCGCACCAGCGGGCGCAGCAGCTCCGGCCAGGCCGGCTACCGCGTCGAGATCGTGCCGCTGCACTATGTCTCGGCCGCCGACATGCAGCATCTGATCGAGCCGCTGGTGGCAGCGGGCACCATCCTGCAGACCGATACGCAGCGGAACCTGCTCGTCGTCGGCGGCAGCAGCACGGAACTCGCCCGCGTGATGCAGACGATCGCCCTGTTCGACGTGGACTGGCTGCGCCACCAGTCTTTCGGCCTGTTCCCGCTGCAATATTCGCAGGCGAAGGCGGTTGCCGCCGATCTGCAGGCGATGGTTGCAGGCGGCCCGATGGCGAGCCTGGTGCGCATCTTGCCCATCGAGCATCTCAACGCGATCCTCGTGGTCTCGTCCCGCGCCGGCTACGTCGATGATTTGCGTGGCTGGGTGGAAAAATTCGACCGCGGGCGCGACACGGCAGCCCCCCGCGTGTTCGTCTATCACGTGCAGCATGGCCGCGCCGCCGACATTGCCGCCACGTTGAGCCGTGCGCTCGGCCCCCGCCGCGGCGACGGCGGTGCGGTACCCGAGACCGGCGGGTTGCAGGAGGCAGCGCCGGCCGCCGGCGCCAACCCGCTGCTCGGCGGCCTGACCGCCGGCGGTCTGAGTCAAGGCGGGGCGGCGAACGACACCCCGTTCGGCGACGTGCGCATCACCGCCGATGAGACCAATAATGCGCTGTTGATTGTCACAACGGCGGAAAAATACCGGCTGGTCGAGCAGGCGCTGCAGCAGCTCGACGCCGTGCCCCTCCAGGTGATGCTCGAAGCCTGCGTCGCCGAAGTGCACCTGACCAACCAGCTGCAATATGGCCTGCAGTACTATTTCCGAAATGGCAATTTCTCGCTGCTGCGCTCGGCGGTGGTGCCGGCGAGCCTCGCGGCCGATACCGGCGGGCTGTCGCTGCTGTTCTCCCAGGGCAACAGCATCCAGGCGGTGCTGGACCTGATCGCCATGCTGACCAAGGTGACCGTCATATCCGCACCACGGGTCATGGTGTTGAACAACCGCACGGCCTCGATCGAAGTCGGCGACCAGGTGCCGATCGCCACCTCGACGGCGGTCGGCGTCATCACCGCCAACGCCCCCGTGGTGAACACCATACAGCTCGTGGACACCGGAATCATCCTGCATGTCACCCCGCGCGTCGGCGCCGGCGGGCTGGTGCTGCTGGACATCAACCAGGAGGTGAGTTCGGCGGTGGCCACGACCTCCTCGACGATCAACTCGCCCACCATCCAGCAGCGCAAGATCACCAGCTCCATCGCGGTACAGGACGGTCAGACTTTGGCCATCGGCGGTCTGATCAGCGACACCCGCACCAAGACGCGCTCGGGCATACCTTATCTGATGGACCTGCCCTATGTCGGCCCGCTGTTCAGTTTGCGGAACGACCAGGTGGACCGCACCGAACTGATCGTGCTCATCACCCCGCGCGTGGTACATGACGAGCGCGAGGCGGATTCCGTGACGGAGGAGTTGCGCGAGAAACTGCCCATGATCCGCGATCTTTGGGAGCAGCCGAAAATAGGTCGCTAGCTCGCATGTCTTGGGGGACGCAGTGCCAGCCGGACCGGGTATCTTCGGTAAAAATCCAGGCCGCGGCCTTGTCCCTCCGCCACGGTCGCGGTGCGCAGGATGCGGGCGGCATGGCCGGGGACCGGACTGACCGGCATCGCCGGCGCCTGCTGAGGCGCAGGCGCTTGCATCGGCCTCGCAACAGCAGCGACATTCGGCCGATCGGGGATAGCCCAGGCGGCGAGCACCTTTTGCTGGTACGGGGCGCCCAAGGCAGTGGTCTGCGAATGATAGGCCGCAGCGGCCAGCGGCCAGCTTCCGGTCTGGGTGAACAGCGAGGCCAGCAGCCTGGCGGCGAAATTCGCGTTGGCCTGCGGGTCGAACGCCTCTTCCAGCGTGCCGAACGCCTCAGGGTGCTGCGCGAGGTTCACCTGCAGGCAGCCGACATCGATAGAGCGGACACCGCGCACCTGCAGCGCCTCAACGGCGGCAATAGCCTCGGCCTTGGTGGCATAGAAATGCCCCTGCCCCTCGGCATCGATGGTCCAGGGCCAGGGTGCCACCTGGCCAATCACCGGCAGCAGGCGGCCGGACTCCACCCGACCGATGGCGGACAGGAACAGATCGGGGATATGCAACGCTGCCTCGGCCGCGGCAATGGCGCCCCTGCAAAGCAGCGCGGGCGTCGCGGAGACCGGCGCCGACCCCCACCGCTGATCGGGAATAAACGGGCTCGTGGACGCACGCGCACCCGCCGGCCAAACGCCGCAGGCCAGCAAACACAGCAGCAGCCAACGCATAACGGCGCATCGACGGCATGCGCGAAGTGGGATCACCTTCGTCATGAACCGATCTTGCCTCGTCAAGGTTACGGAAAAGTTAGGCGGAGGGCGGCGCCACCTTATCCTAAGGTCGAGTTGCTGCACCGCAGAAATCTCTTGAATTCTCATCCCATGGCAGCTATTTGTGCAGTGCAGCGTGCTTCGGCCCGCTGCTTCTTGGACGTTTCCTCCCTAAACTTGGCGGTGCCTCTCGGCGCCGCCTTTTTTTATTGCCGGCCGCCAGGCTGGGCGGCCGGCCGGGGAGCACCGCCCCAGGGGCAAGGCGCAAAATGCGCCGGTTGACAATCTATGCTTGCACCAACCGTCCGTGCGGTGTAATTCTTTTATTCTAGAGATGAAATTTGTTTTAATCTTTAGACACTCTAGCTTAACCTCAGGCTCAGAAGGAAAATTCTCTTGTGGTGAGAGCACCCATCCTCCGTCTGTTGTCCGACCGGCGCGGCATTACCGCGCTGGAATATGGCATTGTGGCTGCCTTTCTGTGCGTCGGCCTCGTGGCGATTTTTGCCAGCTTCGGCTCCACCGTGAGTTCCCTGTTTACCGGCATCGAATCCGGAATCTGATCGTGCTCAACCGGTTTCGATGATCATGTGCAGGTCGCGCGCGAGGGCGGCCGCCAGATGCGTCATGTCGGCGCAGAGCGTGGCCAGTCCCGGCCTGCGGTCCAGGGTCTCCTCATCCATATAGAGAGCGCGCGCGAACTCCAGCTGAATGGCGTGCACATGGCGTTGCGGGCGCCCGTAGTGGCGGGTGATGAAGCCGCCGGCATACGGATCGTTGCGCCGGACCTGGTAGCCGCGGCCGGTGAGAAACTGCTCGACAAAGCCGGTCACGGCCGGCGCGCAGGCGCTGCCATAGGCATCGCCCAGCACCACGTCCGGCCGCGGCCGGCGTCCTTCGCAGGCGTGGGCCGGCATGGAATGGCAATCCACCAGCAGGCACCGCCCGGCGAGGCTCCGAAGTTCCTCCAGCAAGCCGGACAGGGCGTCGTGATACGGCTGCCAGAAGCCGCGCACCCGGCGCTCCGCCTCGGCGAACCGCAGTTTTTCGGCGTAGATGAGCTCGCCTCCACCGACCACGCGGGCAATGGTGCCCAGGCCCGACCGCACCCGCACGCTGGTCGTGTTCACCCAGCCTGGCAACGGGTCGGAGAACATGGCGGGGTCGAGCTCCCAGGCTTCGCGATTGGCATCGCAGAAGGCGCGCGGAAACCGGGCGGCAATCGTGGTTGCGCCCTCGTCCGGCGTGCCGGCGACGATTTCGTCCAAAAAACTATCCTCGCTGCGCCGCAGATGCTGCGGCGTCAGCCGCGTTGCCGCGAGAAACTCCGCCGAATACTCCCGCCCCGAATGCGGCGAGGCGAACACAAGGGGCGCAACGCACCGCACGGGGCGAACGATGTCGAAACATGCCGCTGACGCGCCGTCCTGTGGCGCGGACGGGGCCGGATCATGCAGCATGTTGTCGGGGCGCCCATTTCGGGAGATGGATTTGCATCACACTTCTATGGTGCCGAAGGCATCACTAAAAGCGCAAGGGCGTGGTGGGCGCGACAGGGATTGAACCTGTGACCCCTACCGTGTCAAGGTAGTGCTCTACCGCTGAGCTACGCGCCCGGTGCGGCTGTTTCCTAGCGATGGCGCACAGGCAGCGCAACCCCATGACGCAGGCCAATGTTGTCGCTGGCGGAACGCGCGGACGGGATAAAGCCGGCGCCGCGGAATCCTGAGCCGGAGCGCCAGATCGCCCTGGCGCCAGGCAGTGACCGCGCCGCATACGTCAGGGCAGCACCGGCGGTGATGGAGGTCGCACTCTGAGTGCCGCCTGCACCGCGCCATCCAGGGCGCTGAGGAAGCGCGAGCGGTCCGCCTTGGTCAAGGGCGCCGGTCCGCCGGTCGCCACCCCGATGTCGCGCAAATGCTGCGAGACCGCGCGGCCGGCCAGCGCATGGCCGATATTGTCGCCCGTCCATATCTTGCCCGTCGCCGACAGCGCCCGCGCCCCGCGCGCCAGGCAACACGACGCGAGCGGAATGTCCGAGGTGACACAGATGTCGGCAGGCGTGATGCGTTCGGCGATCCAGTCGTCGGCGATATCCGCACCTTCGCCGACGGTCACCATCTGCACATTCGGCAGTCCGGGCGGGCGGATCGGGCGGGAGCCGTTGGAGACCACGAACACGCTGATATTGAGCCTGGTGGCCACACGAAAAATTTCGTCGCGGACCGGGCAGGCGTCGGCATCGACATAGATGGCGGTCATCAAGGCGGTCCTGTGTATGGCGCCTGCATCGCGTCTTGGCGATTCGGCATTGAGGCGCCCTTTGATGCACCCAGGCGGCGCGCGTTCAATGCGTATCGAAATCGTTATAGGGCGTTTGCAGGACAACGGAGGCATAGACTTCGAGCAGGCACTGGCAGGTCGGATCTGCCTCTTCCACCGACGACGCGCGCGCCTATTTCAAACAGACCTACTCGACCGAGGAGTTTTAGGACATGGCAGAGACGAAGCCAGCCCAGGCCCGCCGGGAGCCGCCCACCATAGCGCAGGATGGCAGCATACCGAGGAGCGGCTTGCGTATCCCCATGCCCGCCAGCACCAAGCCGCCGCCCGCGCCGAGCAGCCAAAAGTCCACGACCTAGCTCGCACTGATACCATCAACGCCCGGTGTGGGCGGGCTGTGCAAACCGGGCCAGTTCCAGCGCGTCCTGCGGCCGCTTGCTCTCGAAGAACGTGTAGGACAGCGTAATCTCATGCACGTCGGCCGTGTCCGGGTCGTCGGCCATGTGCGGATCGACGAAGAAAGTCACCGGCATCTGCGCCGTCTCGCCGGCTTTCAATTTTTCCTCGTTGAAACAGAAGCACTGGATCTTCTTGAAATAGAGCCCGACTTTGTCCGGGGTCACGTTAAACGTGGCGTGGCCGACGATGTCCTTGCCGGAGAGATTCGTGGCGGTGAAAAACGCCACCGCGTCCTCGCCCAAATGAATTTTGACCGAGCGCTGCACCGGTTCGAACCGCCAGGGGAGGCCGGGGGCAGTACTCGTGTCGAAGAACACGGTGACGGTGCGGGCGGTCTGCGTGGTGCTCGCTGCGGTCACGCGCTGGGTGGTGCCGCCGGCGCCTGTCGCCTGGCAGAACAGCCGGTAGAGCGTCACGGAGTAGGAGGTGATGCCGGTCATGATGGCCAGGACGGCGATGAAGCCGGCAATCGTGAGGGTACGGCGGGTCATGACGCAGGATTAGGTACGCCTGGCGCCGGACGCAACCCGCCCGCCGGCGGCACTCGCCAGCAGCGGCGCGAGAGCCCGGTATTCCGCCGCCCGCGCCGAATTCGGCCGCCAGGCCAGGCCGAGCGTTCGCCAGGCGCCGCGGCCGCGCAATTCACGCAGCACCAGCTCCGCACCGGCGGTCACCCCGGCATCGATGGCAATGCGCGGCAGCAGCGTCGCTCCCAGCCCGCCCGCGACCATTTGGACGAGCGTATGCAGGCTGGTGGCGGCGTAGGGATCGGCGGGCGTCGCACTCTGGCCGCAGGCGGCCAGCGCCTGGTCGCGCAGGCAATGCCCGTCCTCCAGAAGCAGCAGCCGCTCGCTCGCCAGTTGCGCGACCGACACGCGCTCCGATGCGGCGAGACTTGAGCCGGGGGGCAGGGCGGCGACGAAATCGTCGGTCACCACGGGCAGTGTCTCGGCATCGTCGCAATCGCAGGGGAGAGCCAGCAGCACCACGTCCAGCCGGTGGGCGGCCAGGCGCTCCAGGCAGTTGGCCGTGGTGTCCTCGCGCAGGAACAGGCGCAGGTCGGGAAAATGCTGGCGCAGGCTGGGCATCAGCCGCGGCAGCAGGAACGGGCCGATGGTGGGGATGACGCCCAGGCGCAGCGGGCCGGTCATCGGCCTGCGCGCGGCGTCGGCCGCCTCGCTCACCGCCTCGAGTGCCGCCAATGCGACGCGCGCGCGGCTGACCACCTCCTCCCCCAAGGCGGTGAAGGCCACATGCCTGGCCGAGCCGCGGTCGAGGATGGCGGCATCGAGCTGCCGTTCCAGGGCGATCAGCCCGGCCGACAGGGTGGATTGCGTCACCCCGCAGGAGGCGGCGGCCCGGCC
>Ga0116231_10007389_pt1 | contig 20150 bp, 9 predicted proteins | sample S1TSphgellanicum_2_FD_89695 | JGI IMG/M metagenome (GOLD analysis project Ga0116231, IMG submission 89695) | Host-associated microbial communities from peat moss isolated from Minnesota, USA - S1T2_Fd - Sphagnum magellanicum MG | ecosystem: Host-associated > Plants > Peat moss > Unclassified...
GAAATTGCCAATATCTAATAAAAGTGTGCTTAACGGCTGCTCGCTCTGGCATCCATTGAACTATAATAAAAAATTATGGCAATGTAAAAAGCATTGAAAATTTCCAATATTCTAAATAAAATTCCCAAAAAAAAAAACAAACAAACAAAAAAAAGCCCAAACCAACTCTTTCAGTTGTTGAGAAAGAGACAGGATGAGTGTACCTAAGTCCAAAAACCCCAAAATAAAATAAATAAATAATTTACAACACTAATATATATTATTCTCTGCCACACCGCTGTATTCCACTCTTTCTTCAGCCTGGCAGAGTAAACAGACCATGATGGGATGGATGGACGGATGAATGACAAGACAGATGGATGAAATGATGCTTCACAATGTCCTTTACTATATGTAATAAGTCACCATTGTGGAATTTTTTTAATAAAAAACAAAAGCATAGTACTTTGAAAAAACACACACACACAAGAGCATGCTTCCACACATAGACAAAGCTCATGCAAAAGAATCAAAGACAAAATGGATAACGACGTCTTTGCCCATTTGAAGAACAGAGAACCATAAAACAACCAAAATTGCACTGAAATCTCACTTTAGGGTTTGAGGGACAAACCCTAAAACTCAAACCCTAAAACTTGGAACGGCTCAAAGCTATTTGTCCCCAGGTCCATGTTTATAACCGGCGGTTAGTTACGGACTTATGGCCCAGATCTATCCGTGGGGTATATTTGTGTATGTATGCGTTTGTTTTTTTTTCCCCCAAAAAAATGAAGATTCTTATTCACAATCCAGTGGAATTTCTGAACTCATTTTCACATAAGTATGATTTCCATTTGGTGCAAAAAAAGGAAGATGGGTTGTTGTATAAGCTGAAGCATCAAATTTGGGTGTCTATATGATATCATTGAAAACCGTTGAATACAAAAATACATGTAGAAATTAGGCCACTTTGTATACAAGGTAACTTTAGAAAACATGAAATTTCTCTTACTACTTCTTTAATATCATCTTTGATGGTCACCAGTGATTTTTTTTCAACAAAGAAAATGAGGAGAATTTTGGGGAAAATGTATCTTTTCAAATGCAAATTTGACTACCTAATTAACCCAAGCTAAGTTAGCATGATTGAAAACTTCTTGCCTCTTCTTATGAGAAGTTGGCTTTATAAAATAATAGTGCTGATCAATGTAAAGTAACAATTTAACTTCTAAATGCCCAACAAAAACCCACAAACTAAATTGTGCATTCTTATTCTTACAAAATAGAAGGGTTTGAATACATTCTCAAATTCTTGACAATTCTTGTTCGCTCTTGTGAAGGTGACTCATACTTAAGGGAAAAAGAATCCATTTTACTTTCTTCAACCTTTGCAACTTGAAATTTCCAAAAAAGAGAGGGGTCTTTTGGGTAAGGCCCATGGAAGGGGGGGTGGTCTACTAGTAATCTTCATTTGAGAATTTGGGAACATGGGAACATATACTGTAGTAGTACAAGGACAATTTCAACACAAATTTGTCAAATAAATAATTGATTTTGAAGATTTCATGTCAGAAAAAAATAATTCTGAATACTTGAAAATTTTCTCTATTTTCCTTCACAAATTTTTTTTCTTTGAAATTTTATTATTTGAAGATTTTTACAAATGATATTATTAGTGTCCAAGCTGCCAAGGTAGTATGGGTATGTTGTAGTTACAATCGAAAGGCAACATAGGGCTCAACACTCAAAACCTTGATTTTTGTAATATCCAACTAGGAGTCAAACTAGCTGGAATATTTTTTAAAATTCAGGGAGTATACCAATATTTGGAAGGAAAAAAGGCAGGAGGGGGATTTTTGCATTTTTCAACCTAAATAATATGTTTTCACCAAATACAAATGATTTTTTTAATGGAGAGATGGCACAAATTTTCCAAAATTTGGGGGAAAAAAATGTAAAAGGATTTTGTTTTTAATTTAAAAAAAAGACTTTCATATTTGGTTTATAATCGAATTTGGGTAGATCTTCTCGTGGATGATCACCAATTTGGCTACACCACACAAATGAAAAATAAAACCCTTGGAATATACCAAAGGAAAACTAATGATAGATATTTTAAAAATTCATTCCAAACCCTTCTTTTTGGGGTCAATGGTGGGCTTTTTTCTTGTGTTTTTTTTCTTTTTATCAAAGTAGACTCTTTCAAAACACATGCCAACAAATTTGTCCATACAACCATGCAAAATGACATCCCCATTTTAGAAATGCAAAGGGTAGTGCAAAATGAGTTGGAGATAACACTTTTGCAAATTGTTATCCATTCAAAATAAAAGACATAAGTTGGAAATTTAAGTTATTTTTTCCCTATTAAAGTTCTAGCTACATATTTGGAGTCAGCATATAAAAATTTAATTTTTTTCTTGTTGGAAGGGAAGCAATAATAGACTTCAATTATATATGTGGTGCATATATCCCTCTCCAAGGTTCAAGTTACAATTTATGTTTTCTTCAATCAACACCATTTATGAGAAACCTACACATCTTTGTTGGTTCTATCATAGGGAAAGGTTTATGCATTTGTGTAGGACATCAATGGGGATCAAAATTTGGTTCCGTCTTTAACCATGTGGAAATGATAGTTGTGCTTAGGATATTATTTTGAAAAGGATGTAACTTTTTTATGTGTTGTTAGATGTAACTTCAAAGATCTCATTTGAAGCAATTGGTAAATAAAATGAACAACCAAAACTTTCCTATGTTCTTTAGCTTCCATGATCTCCCAGCAAATTGCAATTTATGTTAAAATTTGCAAAGGTGATTATGACATAGTTTTGAACATTAATGGATGAATGCAACTTTGTTGAAACTATTTCATGTTCTAGGAGGTTGGCAAGGCATGACCTAGAACTTGAGAAGCATGTTTCTTTCTTTTGGGTCCATATGCTTACATTGAAATGAAGGTGTAAAATGTTAGGAGTCTTACCATAGGTGCCTTTGAAGTAGTCAAGTTAGCATAAGGCAAGGGCATGTGAATTCACAAGTGTTGAAAAACTCAATAGGATGAGAAGAATAAAGCATTATTGATTGTTCCACCACAACGCTGTGGAGACTCTTATGTCTCCCCATGTTCACCTTTCCATAATAAGAAAAAAATTGCTCAACCATATGAGGGGAACCTAATGAATGTAGAATTATCTTTTGGAGCCTTCTCTAAGTTTAAATGTGTATTTAAAGTCCAAGAAGTGCTTCAAGGAGATCTTGATGCCTCTAACACAAACAAGTCGGAAATATGTGCAAGTGTTGTCCTCAAACTAAAGACCAATCTTAACTTTATTGGTGACCAAATTAGGTTACTTCAAACAATTCATGGTAGATGTTGAAATTGGGAGAAAGGTGTTCAATGGAATACATCAAGGAATGTTTCATGGGGTGTATGTGTTAGGCTTATGGATTTGAATGGCAACACAATTGTAGATGATGTTTTCCTACTTGTGGCAATTAAAGAATGCAAGTTGATGATGTTCCTTGAAGTGAATATTTGTGCATTAAAAGCACCCCCACCTTGCATATCACACTTTATGGATTATTTACATTAATTATTCATATCATTAACTCCTTTGGTTTGGTATGGAGGCAAGATGACCATTGTGATTTTGTGCAAGTGGTACAAAGGGCACATTATAGGTATAGTTGTTGGCGACAAATGTTCTCCATTTTAAAACCAAATGTTTCCGTTGTAAATGCTAACAAATTGATGCAATAATTTCCATCTTTGCACCAATGTAAAAACCCCTTCTTGATATTGGGTAAGAAATTGAGTTTTGCATGGTTTGCTTGTTGTTTTTACAAAATATGTGGAATGTTACATTTGCGCCAATGATGTTGGAAAGGGTTTTTTAGAGCTACAAGATGGAAACTACCTTGGCAAATGAAGTGGTATAATTTCTAACCAACACAAGCAAATTATTGTGGTTTAAACAAATACTTTGTGAATTGTTTTGATGGAATGAATAAACTTTTCTTCTCTCTCATTGTTGTGTGAGCAATTGAAGTAAATATTTAGTTGCAAAGATTGGTTTTTAGATGAAAGTTATAAGTTTGATCTTTTCTTGGGTGTAGGACATTGGTTTACAAATAGTTTGGGATGCAAAAACAAAAAATGTTTAGTCAAATAGAAAACAATACATTTTTAATATGGTGCATTCTTGTTTTTTTTGTTGTATATATACGTGATTAAAATTATGTTCAAGCATGTTATATTGAAATTCATAATATTTCTTGTGCATGTGATCATTTTAGTGTCTATGACAATGAGATAATTGAGGTAATTCAACAAATGATGCAAATAAAACATAGAAAATAAATCTAAAAGCTAGTCACAAAAACTCAAACAAACCCATCATAATTAATAATTGAATGCATTATTAATTGTGAAAATCCTATTATTATAAGGGAAGGTTTATTTATTTATTTAATTTTGTTTTGTCACATTGAAATTTCACAAACAATCTAGATCCACTCTTGGTGCCATTGGAAAACCTTCACTTGGTGAAAATGTTTACAATTATAACCATGGGTTCATGACCAAGGTTAAAACATGACAAGGCCAATAGAAAAGTTTCTTGAGATTCACACACACTCTCACAAATGTGTGAGAGTGAATTTCAAATTTCAACACTTTTAAATGGGTTCACATTTTGTGAGTTAAAGTCTTGTTGAGTCCCAAATTTTTAGGGTTCCAAATTCTTTAAGGTGTACTAAAATCTTGTCACAACATCACTTTTTTCTATCTTTTTATTTAGTTTTTTTTTACCACGTAAAAACACATTTATGGACAATTATGATGGAATTTAGAATTGCAATGGTATAAAATATAGTCCTTTTGAAAATTTTGACTTCATTTAATTCATTATTTTTTATGGGGATCAAAATATAAAGTAAAAAAAGATTACAGTAAGGACTAAGCCCTTTTCGTCATGTGTGGTACACCGTAAAAGATTTTCACCCTAGGACAAAAGTGTTTGAGTAGTAAACATGGTCCCAATTGAAACCCCGAAATAACATTGGATTTTTTCAAAAAATTAGATATGAAAAATGAACTTGCAATGTTATTCATTTGGAGTTGCGAGCTAATTGTTATGGCCAAAATAATGGTTAAGAATCAAATTGTAATTTAACTCTTGATCATTGAAACCCCAAAAACAAAGTTCAAATGACTTCCAAATTGAACATGTAATGCATCATTAAAATCACTTTTTAAGGGCTTCAACTTTGTTTGTGATAACTTTTTAATTGAAGTTCATATGCATGAATTATGAATTCAAAACATTGGGGGATTCATAACTTGGGCAAAATTACGAATTTTCAAGATTCCTTCTCAAGAATTGTGCAACACCTTTCACCACTATATTGCAACCTTTGTTGTTGTTCACAAAATATACTATAAGAAAATATAGAGGAGGTGGTGTTTTTTTTCCAAGTTTGCATTCCAACATGTTTTGTGGGTTTGGTTTGCATGAGGTTTGTATGTGCACTATTTTGGTTCCAACTTGCATTGATTGACCTTTTTCTTGGTTTGTGTAGAATTGATATTACAAAGTTCCCACCCATATTTCTTTTTTAGGAGTTGATTGCATGAATTTGCATTTTAGTTCAAATTTATTGGGTTTTATTAACATATTGTTTAACAAGGGAGTGATTTAGAACATAAACCATGAAACTTTAATATTACACACTATCATATTTTTCTGACAAAACATAAACAATACAAATTGTAATTATGGAAAGAAAAAATTCATGACATTACCCAAATTAGGTTTGACTAAAAGCTTCTTCACAACACCATCTTGAATTCTTTTAATGGGTGGAGCTCTACACATATTTGGAGCATTCATAAGTTGTGTCATTCATCCTTAGGCACAAAAGGTCACATTATGGCCCTTGAGATTAAAAAAATTATTAAAATATTTCTATAAGTATATTGGGTTTCCTTTGTGCATTGTAGGTTTAAAATAATCCTCTTTGAATCTTTATCATAATTTGATATGGGGCTTAGGTGCGTATCCCAATTCAATGGCGGGCTAATTTCTTAAATCTTATTAGTTTGGTGGCAACAAAGGTGGGGTGTGTAGGTTTTGGAAAAGGAATGTATATAGGTTAACTTTTGAAAGCTTTCAACTTTTTACAAAAACATGTTAACCTATAATTAAAGTAATGTATGGGTCATAGTTTTTCCTCCAAGCACTTGAAAGCCATATATTCCCATTAAGATTTTTTCCTTCCAATTGTGTGATATTAAAAAATTGACAAATTTTTTCCAAGAAAATTAACAAGATTACTTGAATTTACACTAAACAAAAAAAATTCTAAAAAAAAATCCCAATTTCTTTGTTGAGAAAATGAAAAAAATTGTTAAAAAAAAAAAAATTCTCACACATTTGCAAAATATTTTACTTGAGATCCCTTCATAAGGGGGTGGCTTTCTTGAATGACATCTTGTTTTGATTTGGGATAAATCCAAATGATTTCAACACAAGGTGATTTATAAGTCCCCCATAAATATCAAAGATCCAAAAAGATATGAAAACAAAACAATTGCAAAAATATGCTTGTAGCATTTGGCATCGAAGAAATAATGTACAACAAGTAAATTTGAGCAAAAATAACATTGGATTTATATTATATATATTCATTAGACATATATTTCAAGAACAAATATTTGAAGTTGCTGCCTCACATTCTTAATTCTTTTAAAAAGATAGCCAAAGGTATTTAAAACATTAATTAGGTTGGTAATGAATTTGTGTTTTCATTTCTTTATTCATGTCCTTTGTTGAATGATGGTTCATTGTTTTGCCATTTCATTAATACTAGTTTGGCTTGTGCCGTTGAGCATATACTATACTATTGAATATTACTCCTTCCTTAGCTAAGTTTGAAATCCAATACTTTTAGTAATTTTTTTATTCAATTGAATTTTCAATCACAAAAATTACTTAAAATTCAATATATCTTGTATCTTAGGTCAAAATTACAAAATCATTTCCATAAAACCACGCTCATTGAGTACTTTCCAATAATATCAAGAGCGTTACTTTTTTTTTGCATCATGGCAGCCAAAAAAACCTGGTTCTAATTGTACAAAGATTTTTTTTGGGAAAAGGAAGTGCAAAAGTCACCATGTTTAAGTCACCATGTTTTGAGGGAAAAAAAGTAAGATGCCATCATGCTTAGATAATGGGTTTTTATTTGTTGCCATAACAAGACACAATTCTAAAAGAATTAATTTATTGTTTGACTTTAAACCAAATTTGGTTCATTCCTTTTGTGGATGATTGCCATTCCACCAATGTGATTTTTTTTTTTTTAAACCTTAAAAAAGTGCACACCAATTGCCTAAAGAAATAATTTTGATTTTATTGAATTTTCATTGAAAAATTTACACAATATTCAATAACTTTTACATTGTAGGTTTAAACATTATGAAACCACTCAATGCAACCCTACACATTGAGGACTTTCCAATAGTATTAAGAGCACATTGGGGATTGCTTTGGATTGGGAGATCTTAATGTCACAAAACAAAACAATAAATTACTTTCCTTAATATTAAGATGTTAAGTGGGTCATTTGAAAATCCAAAAAAATTATTAACTAGCATCAGAAATTCAAAATAAAGAATGGAATTGAAATCAATAAGATCTCCTTTGCATAGAATGGTGTGATGATGATGTGAGAAATTCATTTATTTATTTTTCCAAAATAGTTACAATAAAATCAAAATGCGATTTCTTCACTATTGACATTGTTAATCCTTTCCACTTGGTTTTTTTCTTGGTTGATACTTATTATTGGGGTGATTAATGTAGTTGTCAAGGATGAAATATCAAAACCATATAACAACAAAGCATGTGTGTGCAACATATATTATACCATTTGGTGATGGAACCAAAAAATCATAAGTTTGGAAGATGTTGAAATGAAAAAATAAAAAGTATGGTTACTTGTGTGTTAAATAATGAATGAGAAGTTAACCACAAGGTAAGAAAAACCATATAGTTTCTTTTTTGAAGTCCACTTTACAATTCTTTCCTTTCCTTTCAAAACGAGAAATGTAAAAGAACATTTTTACACATATTTACCTACACATCAGCCAATTTTTTGACTAAAGAAAAATCAAGCAACATTAAAAAAAAAAGAAAAAAGAAAAAGAAGGCCATGCTTTGAAAAAATTCACATTTTCCAACTTGCCCCGTAAAGATTCCTTTGATGATACGAGTCATGAAACATTTGAAGATGGTGTGAAATTTATATTTCATATATACGCAACAAATTCACTCACAATACTTTATCCCACATAATTAAATCACCAACTAAAACAACATGTGATGGGTTGATTTTACATATATGGACTTGTGTTGTTAGTGGCACTAATTTTCATAGGCACATGTCTCTACTTACTATGTCTTTGCATGTTCACCAATAGCTTAATGGTCAAGACTCATGATCACCTTGAAAATATTTGTGAGTTCAATCACATATCATATACTCTTAGGTGTTATCCATTAGTAATCAATGTAACTATTGGGGCCCATTTGGCAAATTGATCATGCAAATGTTGTGAGAATGTGAACAATTCTAATTTGTTATGTTCTTTACAACAACTTGGATGTATTCACCATCCAAAATGAAATTTTATCTTATGATGAAAAAATGCTTAAATGATTGGCAAACATTCAACTATTTTTCTCCCTCTTCTTTCATGATGTATTGAATCAAACTGTCCATATGTCTATATAAACTCTATTCTCATACGCCTTTCAATGGAGTCAATACATGAAACTATCTAAGGACATTCAATTTAAAAAGTTGTTTCTTACCCAAAGGCAATTTTTTTATATGTGTTGATTGAAGATGTATCATTGTCTTCTTAAGTTAATTAGGATAGACCCAACTAGTGCAAAAGATAGATCCTTCACCCAATCATCCTTCTTTACATCACCTTTCATACCATATGCATAAGTGCAACTTGACCTCACCTATTGAAGGGGTGCATCAAGGGAATACAACACATTCCATCTAGAAAAAAAATCTTTGGGTTGTAATTTGTTTAATAAGTATGTCCCCTCTTAGAAACATTTAAATGGATGGTTCATTTAATAAGTTTCTAATTCCATGTTAGCTTTTGGATGTATAGTAAGCAAGTATTGAAATATTTCAAATTATCTCTTTAGCAATGCTAGTAACAACTATTATTATTATTATTATTATTATTATTATGTATTTTTAATTTTTATCTTTCTATTTTATGAGGTTTATATTGGATTGGATATGGTGCAACAAAAGGTCGATGATTTTCAAATCATAAATTCTTACATTTTACATTGTGCACTTTTACTTAATAATTTCTTCACACATAGTGTTGTTGAGTGTGCAAGGTCATGTGCTTGTATCAAAGGTACAAAGAACCCCACACCACTTGCCCACTATCATGAACACATGTGTCTTTCATGGCATGATGCAAACACCACCTTAAAATCATGATAGGATGAAAAAGAGAAAACCCTTAGGTTGAATGATCGTGATAAAAAGTTAGTCTCAAAATGATCACTACATTAAGTATTTAATTTGCTTCATGCATAATACACATATTTCCTTAAAACATATAATAAAGGACATCGTGAAGCATCATTTCATCCATCTGTCTCGTCATCCATCCGTCCATCCGTCTGGTATTTCCTTAAACCAACATTGTGCATTGAACAATGTAAAATGGATGAGAGGTTTCTATTTGTTGAGGGGTGTGACATTGCATATTTGATTTGCAAAATTGCAAACCCCACTCCAACAAATCCTTCCAAACATAAAGCACATGAACAATGAAAATATTTGTCTATGTATATTCTTCACACAAAAACGTTGAACCTTCTTCATTCTCTCCCCTTCCATCCATCCACTTTCCCCTCACATCCAACATCGGTGTGGCTCACCAAATGGTTAACCCAAACTTGTCTTTTAAGGTGCACACTACAATTTTCCACAAGCTAAACATATGCAATTTGTTCTAAAGTCTTGTAACATTTTCTTATTGAGATGTTTTAATTAAGAAGTTTTATGTTAAAAAAATCACCCATTTTGTCCAATCACATAGAATCAAACAAAGCTTTTAAAAAAACCCCATATATATTTTTCACCCACAATTTTTTTTCACCGTTTTCCAAATTGGGAAAAATATACCTTGTTCACATCTATACATGAATAAGAAATAACTACGAGAATAATTCTAAATAAAAATTTCAAGAAATTTTTTTAAATTATATTTTGAGGGTTGCAGAATGACATATAACCTCACATGGCCATCCATATATTCAAACATAGGATTGTATTATAGGATAATACAAGTAAATTTTTATTCAAATATATAATCTCCCCATCCCCCAAAAAGTAAAGAAATATTTTCTTATTTTCACAAAATATTAATAATTAATATTAAATGATGGGGGAGTTTTCTAAAACATATGAATTGGTAGTAAGTATGTTGCTAAGTATATTATTATAGGTAGAATTTCTCTATTGATGAAATTTAACAAAATTGGAGTAAAATTAGTCAAATTTACTCTAAAATAAATAAAATTCCAACAATTTCCCAATTTATTTGTCAAAAAATGGTGAAATTTCAGCATTAAAAAAAAAACACTGTACTGGATTATGTTGTTAAGTATACTATTTTAGGTAAATTTTCTCATTTCTAAACAGAAAATAATAATAATAATAATATATTACATAATATATCTATATATGATATTTTCAAAAACACGAGTAGGTACCTATTGTATGTATTGAAATTATATAGGTATAGTATAATACGAGTACTGCTGTACAGTGTACGTCGTATCCGTATGGGAGGCATGAGATAGGGGGAGAGAGAAGAGAGAGAGAGCAGGGGAAAGCGAGATACACACACACACATTCTCTTGTCTACCCTCGACACCCTCGCACTTGATCCGTTCTCCTGACGCCATCGCATCTGCGTTGCCTCTGCTATTACTTTCTACGACTTCCTTGCAAAGAGAGCTTTCTAACGTATGTCTTGGCAACAAATCTGGCGCAAATTTGTCCTCAGATTGGTCCCCTGAAGTAGCTTCACAGCTTCGTCTTGTTGTCGGTTCTGCTGCTGCTGTTGCGGCAATCGAGCTTCCAAGTTCCTGAGGTAGAAAACATCTCCAGGCTTTTTGTCTCTGTTGTTGTCGATTCGAGGAGATTTGCTCGCAGTTTGTTTGTTTGTTTGTCACTTTGTTTTGGTTTTCGTGCATAGGTTCTTCGTTGTTCCGTCCGAGGCAGGCAGCGCTTTTCAGAGGTTTGTGGTTTTTGTGGAGACGAGGTTTGTCTCCGTTTGTTCTTGATTCACTCCCCGATTTGGATTTGTCGGAAAGCGGATCAGCCGTGAAACGACAGAGCTTGAGCGAATTCCGTGCTCCCTGGGGTTCCTTTTGTGCACAAAGGTTGCAGGAATCGCTGCATCTGCGCAAGAGCTCTGCCGATTTGCGAGGTTCCGGAGACCAGAAGACTCTCTTCGCTTGAGTACCGCAGCAAGTCCCCTGAACACACGTGTTGTTGGATGCAAGGGTATGGTGTTCCCGGGAGCTCGTGTACTGTTTAGGGATGCGGAAACGTCCTTTCCTTCTTAGCTTCGTTGCTGCTTCTTCTCCTCATTGCAGTGGACCAGAGAGATCCTGGTTCAAGAGCTTTTCGGGCTATGGCTGCAGCAGCAGCAGACACATCAGATTGGGATGATGGTGATGATGATGCTGCTGGCACCGCAACAACAGAGCCACTGCCCGGAAGCAGAAGAAGAACCAGAAGAAGAAGCCTGAGGATTGCTTTTCCCCCCAATCTGGACCAGGAGCTCCACCAATCCTTGATGAGCGAGGAACAAGCTGCTGGTGCAGCTGGAACTGTGGTTGTCGAGGAATCGGATGAAGGAGCTTCTTCAGGAGCTACACAACAACAATCAGATACTGAGAGAATTGTGGAGTTGAACTCCAGCTTACATGATGCAGTGGCCGTCACCACCTTGTCCTCCTCCTCTTTTGCCTTTGAAGATGAGGAAGAAGAAGAAATCCCTCTTGCTGAGCTTCTTCCACGAGTAAGCATCTTCTCAAATCCCTTTTTTTCTGTGCGCCTGTCTTTTTGCTCTTTCTTTCTGGTTTTCACATTGCCCTATTCATCAAGCTTTGATTTCTCGCTGCATTGAATCTTCCTCATCTGCAATGAAGAAGAAGAATTTCTTCTCTCACTCAAGTAGAAAAGTTGCTGGGGTGTTTTGCCAAAGCCAAGTCTCTTCTTGTACATTTTTGGAAGTTCTGTTGATGTGAATTGGAGATGGTGCAGAAATTCTACATTCACCCATCTCCCACATCAGTCTACAAGATGTCACCAATGCAGGCACGTCATGCAATTGTGACAACTTTCCAAGAAAATTCCTGGTTGATAGAGATGCCACCCAATTCTTGAAACTTCATGGAATGATTGAGCACATGCTGTTTCTAGATTTTTTTGAGTTCTTGTGAACATCCCGACATCCAGAAGCAGGTGTTAGTCTTTTGTTTCTGCTCTGAAATTCTTGTTTACTGTTGCGGTGGTTAATTTGTGGACTGCATTACAGCGTGAATGCCCAACTGTTTTGGAAAGCAATCTGATCTAGCCTGCATCCAACTTTATGTTTGATATCGCCTTGGTGGAGAGCTTGCAGAATGTAGACTTATTGATCATCAACCCATGAACTGATTATCATGATCTGAACACCACATGCATGAAAGATGTATAAACTTAAGGGTGTGCAAACACTTGTTGAATGCAGGAGATTGAAGAGGGGAAAGATGAATTATCTGGTGTTGGCACATTGGCATTTGAGAGGTCGGAAAATTCAGCTTCTTGTCAGAGTGCTGCTGCAATTGACATGGTTGTTGGCAATACCAAGAGCAATGATGCTGAAACACCATCCATTTGCCCCAATGTTACAGGTTAGCCTTCACAACACTGTGCAGTCAGAGAAGCAGTTCTGCTGTCAGGCAGTAAAACATAGACAGTAAGATTGGTGTATGTACTCTCTAGTATATGCTATGAGCACATTATGTAAAATCCCCATCTTGTGGTCTAGAAAAGGTTCATGTAATTAGTCAACATGCAAAGGGTGCAAGCTTTTAGCCAACCTCCACTTTCAATGCTGTTGTCTCCAGAGAGGGGATGTTGTTGTTTATGTGAGAAGGAGAACCTTAACCAGCCAATGTGCAGAGTGGGCAAGCTTTTAGCAATCCCGCAATGCTGTTCTCTCTAGATAGCTGTTGGTGTTGTTCATGTGGTGCTTAAGAAGACACAGAGCTCTCACATGGGCTTGTGCACCTTGTGTGTACAGGTGAAGCAAGGGACCTGAAACCAGACTTAGTCAGTGATTCTGGTCTTGGCATCCAGTCCCCAAGTAGTGATACTACTGTTGGTCCCTCCCTTGGTGGAGGAGAGCAGCTGGAGACAGCACTGCAGATTGCAATGCCTTCGCAAGTAGGTCCGTCCAAACCAAGTACTGGGGCTCCAGTTCTCAATAGAGACAATCTGGACACTAGTGATGTTGGACTGGAGGAAACTGAACTCTCTTTGGCAATCTCTAATCACTCAGAGAGCTCGAGCTGCAGTGATGGAGGGCTGGAGGGGTCAAGATTAAGTACCGGAGCAGAGGCAGATGTCAGGAGTAATGTGACTCTGCTGTCTGAAGCAGAGGATACTGCTGGACAAAATGAAGAGACTGTTTTGAGTCTCCGGATACGAGTACAGGAGCTTGAGACCCAGCTGCAAGACCGGACGGAATGGGCACAGCAAAAAGTGATGCAGGCTGCTCGGCGGCTGAGCAAAGACTTGGCTGAACTCAAGTCTCTGCGACAGGCAAAAGATGAGATGCTGCGGCTGAAGAAGGATCAGAAAGCACTAGAGGACAGCACAATGAAAAAGCTCTCAGAAATGGAAAGTGCTCTGAAAAAGGCAAGCGGCCAAGTAGATCGTGCAAATGCTGCAGTGCGCAGACTGGAGAATGAGAATGCGGAGTTGCGGGCAGAGATGGAGGCTGCTAAGCTTAATGCAGCTGAATCTATTGCCATCTGCCAAGACATTGCCAAACGGGAAAAGAAAAGTTTGAAAAGGGCACAAGCCTGGGAGAGACAAAAGTCGAAGCTGCAGGAAGATTTATCAGAGGAGAGGCGGAAGTTGACCCAACTACAGCAGCAGCTTGCACAAGCTAAGGAATGTCAGCAGCAGGCAGAGGTAACTTTGTTCGTGCATCCAATTTCCAGAAATTGCCCTCTTTTCAGACAATTTGTTTTGGGGCCTAATTCTAGTATTGTGCTGGGAGGTCATTTTAATCAATTGTTTCCACTTGTGGGTTTCTAATTGCTGATCAGGTGTATTGATTGAGCAATAGTGTTCTGCTATGTGTGTCAGCATTTAAGATCAGGCTTGAAATCTTTAGGTCTCAGCAAACTATTTCTAATATTTCCCTTAGAGCCCAACACAGGGTGAATTTCTATGTTAAAGATGCTGAGGCAGAAAGAGTACTGCTATGGGTCATTTCAGGTCAGATGGAGACAGGAGGAGAAAGCAAAAGAGGAAGCCGTTTTACGAGCTGACAATGAAAAGAGATTGAGGGAGCAGGCAGATGCGGCTGCCAAGCGACGAGAGGAGTCGATGCGGCGGAAAGCTGAGGCAGACAAGCAGCGCCACCGTGATGACATCCAAAGGTTAGAGCAGGAGATAACTGGGCTCCGGATATCAGCAGAATCATCTCATCTGGCAACATCACGCTGGGGTCCTGCTGTAGTTACTCTCCCTGATGCAGGTGGTAGGTTTGGTCTGAAGGAAATGAATGAGGTTTCAGAGTTCCAAGAGTCCTCTAATAGGGATGTCTGCCGTGACCGGGAGTGCGTCATGTGCATGTGTGAGGAGATGTCAGTCGTCTTTCTACCATGTGCTCATCAAGTAGTCTGCACCAAGTGCAATGAGCTTCACGAGAAGCAGGGTATGCGGGATTGCCCTTCCTGTCGGACCCCAATACAGCAGCGCATCCGTGTTTATGGTGTAAGCTCCTAACAAATGCTTATATGTCCCAATGCACATTCCGTTTGTCAACAGGTGTTACAAAAGTGTGGAACAGCTTTTCCCAGGAAAGAAAGGTTGGGCATGTGTTTTTGTACCTGGTGGTTGTGTGCATCGAAAGGGTGTACACAAGCCCAAGAATTGCCACTAGTATATGTAAAAAAAACACTGCTAACTATAGATGGTGCATTCTTCTGTTTAGGTCAGAAGTGTTTTTTTTCTTTTGGTGGTGTCAGCAGAAGCCCATATACACCGATTTTTCCTGTCTCCTGTGATTTGGGATGTGTGGGGATGCTAAACTAGCAAGATTATCAAGGACTTTCTTGTGTGTTTCATCTTCTTCACAACTGTAACAACTTTGCAAACTTTTGCTCACCAACATATATTGACTTGTAAAAGTGTGTGCCTATTTGAAACTCTACTCAATGGAACCTCTTTTTCATGTGCAGTGTTTGCTTTTTCAATTCCTAGACTTTGGAGCTTCAAAGTCTGTGCTGTGATTCTTGTGACTGTTGCAGGCTTCAGAGTTTTATGCCTGTATCCTCATGTGTTATGCATGTTGTGTAGTGTTGTTGATTTGTCTATGGCTGTAATCTCCCTTGTTGCACTTTGGTGTGAGAGACCAGCTCAAGCAACAGGTGCTTGAAAGATGATGAGTATCTTTCTCATCTGTAAGTTCAAAGGGTCTGGAAGGAAATGGCAGGAATTCAGTAGCAGATTTCTTGTTCATGTGAACATGTGTTCTCAGAGTTGCTAACATGATTAATTACATATTTTCAACCCATTTTGCAGCTCTCCAATGAGAAGAACTATCCCCACGGCAAGAAATATATCACTGGCTTTTTGTTGGCAGTTGTGATCACATCACACTGTGTGTAACTGTGATCAGAGCGACCTAATAGAAACTGACCCTAAGACTTCTCTCGAATTGATGAGTTGTGGAAAAGGTGAGTGTTGTGTAAGTAATCACAGGTAAGTAGGGTACTAGGGAGGGAATGTAAGTGGTTACTATGTACATATGTAAGTAGGTGAGGCACTTAGTGGCTTCTAGGTTAGCTAGGTGCATGTGAATGCTTAGTACAAAGCTAACTAGTATTGGACAGGAATACAATGAAAATTTATTTCTTTTCAACACACCATTTATCCTGCATGGTCAGCTGGTGGGTGCTGGTTCATTTTGGCCAGTCTAGATTCTTCGTTTCTATCCTTGTCATTGCAAGCACTTTCTACAAGACTCCCCGGAAGTCTTATACAGTATAATATCAAGTTTCCCTCTTTACCCTCTATAGCTCCAGGCTCCAGGCTCCCCAAGTTCTCATCATACTTTCTACAAGACTCCTGGAAGTCCTAGTTGTTCTAATATTAGTTTCCCCCTTTACCCCCTAAAGGTCCAGGCCCCAGCCTCCCCAAGGTCCAGAAACAAGCTCAAAGAGGGAGTACCTATTCACTTCAAGCATTACAGCCCATCCCCTTGCATCATTTTGAGGAGCCCAGTTTTATAGGATCGTTTAGCATGCAACATGTGCAAACCTCATGCCAAGGTTGAATGCAATCTGATGGTTCAATTGGAAAAGATTGAGCACCGATCAGATTGAGTACATCCAGAGTTGACTCACAAGGGCAAGGTTGAAAATCTTAATATGAAATCCAGATTTTCATATGATAATGACAAAGATACTTTGAAAGACTCCTTACTTTGGAACAACACCAATTTACATATTTCATGCAACAAGAACAACTGCAAAAAGGTGGTGGTAGCACCTGCCAAATCTCATGCTTGCATTTGCCATATACAATAATACATAGTACAAGGGCAGCTTTGACGCATGTCAATTGAATGATTAGTTGATTTTGAGGATTCCATGTTGAAAATTTGAATATTCCAAAAGACTCTTGTTTTTCCTTCACAAAATTTTGTTCTTTGAAAAAAAACTGTTTTTTTGAAAATTTCAACATTTTTACAAATAACATGATTTCGTGTGATGGAAGCTTGCTAAGGTACTAACTATAGTCAGACATAAGTAGCCTAACAGTGGGTTTACATACAAAATCCCAACTTGTAGCATAAAATTTTCTCCAGGTCCCCTCAGAAACAGCTGCCCTTTTAAATTTGGAAGAAAATCTGAAGGGGCCTCAATCCTCTTCCCACATTTCCCATTATGAAGCCAGGGGAGCCTATTTGAGTTGGATGAATATTGGCCACCAGCACACCATCCACTGGAAGCTTGTTACAATTTCCATTGCTGGATGAATCCCAACTGAGTTCATGTTGGGTTTCACCTTGGTAACCTATCCTATCAAAAGTAGGTCTTTGGTAGGTAGGTGGGTAGGACAATAGGTGATTAGTAGGTAAATAAATGCATGCAGATGGTTACCTAGTAGGCAGACCAAGGCCTGATGGGTTGTTGTTAGTGGTGGGCACTGGGAAATGAAAACAGCAACTGAGCTAACCACCATGGTTAGTTAGGGCTCTGAAACCCAATGAAAACCATGTTTCATGTCCACTCAATCCATCATGGTGCACTGGTGGATGTTGGTTCCCTCTGGCAAGGATTATTATGTCAGCAACATCCAAGAGATCTCTAAATATATTTCCACCCATGGTATATAACACATGGGTTGCAAATTCCATTGATTGTGATGAGGAGCATCTATCCAGATTTTCACATCCAGGAGGAGCGAAATCTTTTTCAGATTGTTTGATATGTATGGTAGGAGCATCTCATCCAAAATAAGTTCTTTGTTGCCAAATAAATGATGAATGTAATGTGTCAAAAAGTTTCCTTTCTGAGATGGGTTCAAAGATATAAATAAGTTAACTGTAAGTTATTCTGTCATCAGAGGATTGATTTTCCAGTTTACAAAGGGTGGTAGTTAGCTCTGGTATCAAGTTAACTTTGTACTAGAGCAGTCAAGCTTTCACTAGAAAGTTTAAAAAAACGCTTGGCAAAGGTTGTGAGCCCTCGTAACGAATATTCTCAAATATTCTCAAAGCTCCTTTTCACCCGTGGTTAGTGGGAATATTTTATTACCGAGGGATCTGATAGCATGAGCTTTTGGGAATATTCTTCACAACCGAACCCTTTTGGTCATTGTTATGAAGAATATTCTCAAAAGCCCAGGCTCTCTTGACCCCCCTGGGAAGGCAATTATTCCTACAGCCAGTGTCAAGAGAGCCCGGGGTTTATTTAATATGTGTGAAAACTTGCATCAATTTTTTTAGTGTATTTGGAGGCGCAGTTATTAAAGCATACCTAATATTTGCTCTAATAACCGCGGGCTTTGGGGAATGCCTGCAGATTTCATCAATTCTTGATCATTGAAAAATAGATAATGTGAAAATGTGGTTTTAATTTTAATTGTACAATTATTTTTTAAAAATCTACATTGCATTCTAGTAGGTAACTAGAAATATAGAAGGATGCTTAATTTTCAATGGATGCTTGTCATTTTGGCTACATCACAAAACTAAAAAAGAGAAAAAACATTGGGGAGGAAGCGTCACATGAGTAGCCCTTTTCTAATCAATGGAGTGGGGAATAATATGTGGATTTGTGGGCTAGGATCTCAGCCCAAGTTAATTGTGAGCACTCAAGGATCCAAGGCTTTTGAAGCTTAGAGCAACTCCACCATTTGCTTGCACAATATAGTTAGGATGCAACACAACATTTAAATACCAATTTGGGCTAGTAAATGCCATTGGGACAAATAAGCTTACACAAAATCTAATGCTTGTAAAAGGTACTAGAGTCAAATAAATTGTCTTGATTGGCCAACTATAATGATTAGCTTAGGTGATTGAATTTAAATAATGTCTCACCTTCTACCGTCTCATTTTGCATGGTTATTGGTGGGGATTGGGAAACAATTGTACGATGTGTTAAAAGTAATACACGTCCATAAGACCAAATAAGGGTTTATGCTTTCTCCTAGGAGCCAATTTACCATAATACCAAATTATTAATGTATTGTTTGGTTGCTCCCATTCTTAGGTCCAACCACCATCTCACTAACTTTGTAGTGACCACTTCATATATCGATTCTTTTTCTTTTTTCAAAATTGAAAGTTCCTTTCAAAAGCATGAATTGTGCAACAAAACCGTACTACTACCTAGGCTGATTTGGCAGCAAGGTACCTAATAATTAATTATTTTCTGTCATTTATCTTCCACAATAAAATAAAAATAATTAAGAATTCAGCATTATACTAAACAATGAAACTGTCGAATTGGAGAGATTCATTCAGATTTTTGGCATGGCAAAGCACTTTTTTTTTTCCAAAATTTTCAGCAATTCCACAAAGCAATTAATTAGTGCCTAACTGGGCTAGGTACTAAGGTAAATAGTTTCATTAAGTTTTCCTCTCTTTGATAAAATCCAAGACTATTACTAAGCTATTAAATCAATATCAATATTCATTATCTATATCAATTGTTAATTCATCAATATAACACTAAACATACCTATATTTAGTACCAATGCAACAGCAATTCATAATACATGGGTTACTGAGATGCAGACTTGTATATCATTTTCAGCGATTCTCTCATACCAGCTTCCTTATGGTATTTCATTTTGGCAGACACCCATATACCATGAGCAAACTGACATACAATATACATGATACCAGACCACAGTGATGAGAACTACATGATGGTGCACCTGCTTTGATCTTTGCCCTCCTTGTTTGCTATTGAATACTGCAATTTTGCATAATTGTTATATAGTTTGCTAGGGAAGCTTGGAGCTAACTTACCTAGACCCGATGGGTGTTGTAGGCGGTTATTTGATTGTTTTTTTCCCCAAAATTTTCACATACCAGAACCAATTCTTTGATTCTACTAAAGCAGTGGGTATGAACTATTGAACTCAAATAACCTCCTTGACAAATGGGGTGGGGGTTTGATGCTGTTTCTAATACCCACCCAACACTAGTACTGGACCCCTGGCATTGTGAGCCTACAATCAATTAACAACCAGTTAGGGTTGTTGGTCTATAATGGGGTCACATTATTCTCTCCCCAAAATTGAAC
>Ga0116231_10007390_pt1 | contig 20149 bp, 11 predicted proteins | sample S1TSphgellanicum_2_FD_89695 | JGI IMG/M metagenome (GOLD analysis project Ga0116231, IMG submission 89695) | Host-associated microbial communities from peat moss isolated from Minnesota, USA - S1T2_Fd - Sphagnum magellanicum MG | ecosystem: Host-associated > Plants > Peat moss > Unclassified...
CCAGGAAGAAGAAGAAAAAAAAACCTTTGGACAAAGGATATGACTGACGTAAAGACAAGTATATACCTTTGGACAAAAGATGTGACTAACATAAGGTGTCACGTGTGGTGCTATTGGGAACAATAGTTTGGGGAACCTATGGGAACATATTTAGTGTAGCATTGGTTGGTTTCAGAAACTGTTATTGTGGACAAAAAGAATACCTGTGTGGGGTGGGTATTTGATTTTTTTGTAATACCCATATGCTCTGACTATTTGGAAGAAAAAAAACAGAATGAAAGAACCATTGGTTTTGGGTATTTGAAAATTTTCAGAATCAAAATAATCACTGGGTTAAGGTATTTCACAAAAAAAATAAAATCACAGAAGCACCCCTTCTGGGTATTTCAAAAACTTCAAAGAACTGCTGGGTTTGATGAAAGAACCGGCAAGCACCCAACAGTTTTAGGTGCATGTTTGATTTATTTTAAGGAATCGAGATATAATTGGTGGTTTGCAAGGTGAATATTTGAAAACTGATATCAAAAGTTTGCTTGCCCATAAATAGTATGGGTTTCTTCAACTGTTGTGCAAATGATTTTCATGTGTGTTATTTGATGATCCTTCTTCAGTGTATGGGAGTTTTTTTTTTGTTGTAATTTTGTAATATGTACCATCAAATACACACACACCTGTGCATTAGGCACGAGGTTCACACTAGTATATATACAATGCATAAGAGTAGGTTGAGATGAAATTTTCATGTATATTAAATTGAATTGAAAAGAAAGAAAGAAAACGTAATGTATATAAATGGTGATCGTATAATAATTGTTGTGAGCATTTATAAATTCAATTTGATTATGAAAGAAACTTTTTTTAACAAAGGAATTTTAAAAAAATTAACAAAAGAAGGAAAGAGCTTGACTTTTTATATAGTCATCAAAAAAGTTGAAACTCTAAACAAGCTATAATTTTAAAACATTTAATAATGTATAACAACTTTAGAACATTCATTAACTCTAAAGGTAAGATTGGCATGCCTACAACCGATCGTCATGTATGAAACCATGCATACAAGCATGACAAGATAAAAAAAGGTTATTCAATATATTTAGGACAATGCTTTTTAAACATCCAATTATTAATTTTCTTGTGGTGAATTTTCATAGGGTCTTCGACCACAAAATCTTTATGAAGTAGGTAAATATACATGGATGGTTTATTAATAAGTAACCACTATGGTTAGCTATGGGACATGAATGCAACCGAAAAGTATTTCATATTTGAGCATCATCCATCTTGGATGGTATATTGGTGGATGTTGGTTTACTTTTGCCCCAAATTTCTCCCAAGGCATCATGTGTAGGGTAACTCCCCAGGAGTGGGGCATTCTTGTGATAATCCTTTGTGAAGGTGGAACCAAGGGGTGCTTATTTTGAGAATGCCCTGCTCCAAGGGTGTTTGTGGTAGAAAATTTTGAATTTTTTTTCCCCCATTATACCATGGAAAAAAAAAAAGAAATAAAAATGATGTGGGTCTTTTCAAAAAATGGAATGTTTACTTTTTCAGGCATTTTGGTTTTTGAAATGCCTTGAAAAATTTTACATTTTATAATTGTTGATATAACAACCCTAGGTGAAGGACTGAAATAACAGCTGGGCAAAGTAACAAATTGAATTAATCTATCCACAAACATAATCAATAAACCTTTTCAAAGTAAAAGACAATATGGCATGACGCCTGACCTCCAAATACACTAGAATTTTTTACCCAATGCTTTTCAGGCATTTGGTTATTCAAGAAATGAGTTTAAAAAGCACAAAAGGTTTGGCTTTTTTAAAAATTAAAAAAATAAGGGAAAAAACAAAAGGACAAAGTGATTTGTGTATTTAAAATTCAAAGTAGATAGTGTTTTTTGAGCTAATTTTCACAACTTGGCAAATCTTTTATTTCAGAAAAAGAAGAAAAGAAAAAGAAAACATGATTTTGAAAGATTTATTGGGGTCAGTTTTCAAGACAAAATAATAAAATTAGCCACATCTAGACCTAGGCACTTCCTAGGTCGCCACTTGTAACAGCACTTTTGTCAAAATGTTACAGCCCACTTAGGAGAGTCGACCTTGAATGCTGATTAATGCTGGGATCCTGACCAGTGGACCTACTTGAGGAATTTGAAAAATATACTAAAAACGCTGGCTGGCTGGCGCGGCTGGTTTGACCCAGCACCCACAAACGCACAAAGTACCACCCAATTTTCCTGTTTCAAGGCCACTCACTTGGACGAACTCCTATTCTACAAACCCCTGGCGCAGTTTTCCAACCCTGGAACTACAACAGGTTGGTCGCTCTCCCCATACCTGCCTAGTGCCTATCTGCCTAGTAGGTACCAAATGGGACACAATGGCTAGTCATCATCACAAGTCCCCCGCTGCATTGTTCATTACTCTCACAAGTCTCCGAATCCGTCTCAGCGTCGATTGTTATTTTTGTTTCAGTTTTTTTTCGGATTTGTTCTTGTTGTTTGTAGATCTATAAATGGAGCTTCTGAGAATGCCAATGGACAGTGGTTATCATTTTTTGATTCCGCGAGAGAGAGAGAGAGAGAGAGAGAGAGAGAGAAAGAGCGCGCGCGCTAGTTTGTCCAGTGAGGGAGAATTCTAATGATCACATCCGCTTTGTTGTTACATCCTCAAATTTCTTTCTTTTGTGAGCTTTGATTTTGGGTGGAGTAGTATCTATCAGTTTCCCTGCAGCTGAGATTCGGACGGTTGGAGAATCAGCCAGGCGATTATGGATATGGATACGGTCCGCAGCTGGCTTGCCAAGCACAAATTGCGTGCAGTTGGTGTGTATTTTTTCCTTTTCAAACTATCAACTGCATTTCGTCGTTTCCTGTACCAGCCGTGAAGTAAGGCTGTAATTTTCTAGGGTAATGTCGTGGACTTGCTTTGGCACGGTCGCCTCTTGCATTGAGAAAAATATCAGGAAATTTTGTTTCTATGAAGCCTATGGTTCCATTTATATCGTGCCCAAGGTCTAAGGTTCGTCGTGACATCTTGGAGCATCTCCACCAGTGCTTAGTATGTGGCCCTGCACTGGAAATCTTGGATGAGGTGCAGCAGTCGTTTCCAGTGAATTCACTGGAAAGACTCCGGCGACCCTGGAAAAATGCACATCTTCTAGGGCCCTTGAGGAGCCTAGAATACCGTCAGATACTATTTATTGACTGCTCCCTGTATATGATTGGCTAGATAGTTTGATTGGTCTAGGTGGGTTGCTATTAGTAGTCTCCCACCTCTTTGCAGGGTCACCTACTGAGCACCACTGGAGATGCTCTTAAGCTTGTGGGCAATTCTTTCCTATTTTGGTCATTTTATGTCAGGAGTTTCACTTTGAGAGCATAGAGCTGGCTAGAAATGCAGAATGAGGGTACTCACCTGGATCAAACAAATGCACAGGGGACCCAGATACACAGGTCTGGAAGGTTCTTTTCCTCTATCATAAAAAGGCTCATTGTTTGAGGGGGTGGGCATTGGTCATGCAGGAACACTGTGGGCTTCCTCACTGCTTGGCTCTTTTGCATACAATTTCTCCCAGCCTTATATGAAGACAAGTGTCAAGTTGATACATGCCAGGTACATCTCAGATGCACTCTTTGTTTCTGTGCTTAGCATTTTATGAGATCATCAAGATGTCATCTACAAAAACATTTGTTTCAACCTTCAAGTCCTCATCATTGCACTTGCCATTGCACACATTTACAACATGATTAGAGACTTGAAAATGTGCGTGTTGTGTTTTTAGCGAAGTAGTCATTACTTTATTTCTAGGTGATTGATTCTGTTCACCACAACCTACTGTAATATTAGATGTGACAATGAAAGTGATTTCACATCTGTAGTTATGATGTCATGTGTCCCTAGGTTGATTTATGAACATTGAAGTGGGCATTTTGGAGACCTTTAAGCTCTCATTTGTTCTGTCTTGTACACACAAATCTGTGCTCAATTCAGCATTGCCAAGTTATTGATAGGAGGTTCTGTTGCAGTTTTCATCTGTGCATTGATTGTAGCTTCACGTCAACCTCAGGAATTAAGCTTCAAACTTGCTTTGAAATGCTGCTGACAGCTTGCCATTCTTATATGCAGGTTGCATGCACAGGCCTTGACATTGGCAGCACTTACAGGGTGTGCACTTGTAGATTACTATGATCGCCAAAACCAGGACAAAACCAAGCAGTCAGAGAAACACATTCAGTCGGTTTGCTCTACTAACCCAATCAGGGAACAAGTTCTTATTGTAGATATGATACCTTGAAAAATAACATGAAGGTTATCAACTGATCAGAAACAAGGTGTCTCTATATTGCAGTATATTTATTCATACTGCCATGGTAGATTCAAAGTATGTAGCTTTGAGCAAGACAAGAAAATCTTCTGTATTGCATCTGCATGATTGAAAAGACTGCAATGCTTGTGGGCATTGGCATCAATGGGCATGCTCATAAGTTCAGCATGATGGTATTATTAGTAACTCTTGTAATGGATTTAAAAACTGCACTAGTTGAGCCCTCTGATGAGGTTGTCTATGAACTGGTGGACCTCAGAGATTGCTTTGATGATGATATATCATTAATACTTGAGTTGTTATGTGAGTTTTTCTGTAGCTAAATTGGAGATGTGATTATTGCTGCTTTCAAAAAGGTTGGAAAATTCATTTCTATTGCAGTCAGTACAGTGTTTTGTTTTGATCCAAACACTTATAATGGTTGCAACATTATAATGTTAGTGCCGAGTTTTAGAATGGTTGATGGGTTTTTGTTCATTTTAAAAGGATGAACCTGCTGACAATTCCTTTGTGTTTTAATCATGTCTTATAAGAGTTCAACCACAAAGGAGTCATCAGTTAGCCCATAAACCATTATAAAACTTCAATGGAACAATTACTTCATGCAACAATTCTTGTTTCATCTGCTGCTGGTTTTGAACTTGCCAAAATCCCTTGAGCTACTATACTCTAGAATGAATCTAAACACAATATCCTTGCCTTGTTAGGCAAGGCCAACAAAATATATGAAGGACCAGACAACATACTTGACAAAGCAGGCAGTGCTTGCTTGAAAGTCATTCCTAGTGCCCTCAAAACATTGATGACAAAGCTTAAGCATATGTGTGTGCACTCTAGCTGAACTCCCAATCCCATGCAGCCTTTTTTTGTGTGTGAAATTTTGCACAAAGATGAAGAATCAAAATTTTCAAAAGTCACATATTCCCTGTCTTTTTGGGAAAAAATTGCCAAATTTTGAAAAAACTCTCACCACACTTTTAGTTGGATTTTAGAGGGCATTTTCTGCACCAGCTATTTAACTTTTCGGAGAGGTTATAAAAACATGTTACCAATTAATGCTGAATCTCTCTTGGGGTGCTTGCATATGACATGTCACACAACATTAAAACTTTAAAAAGAATATCACTAGCCCCATGTGGTTGATTGTTGATTTCACTTGTTGTCCTCACATGAATTAGCCTAACTTGGAAAAAAACAAACAAACAAACAAACTTAAATGCCTAATTTCACTGAAACTAGTGTAACCTGTGCCATTGCCTCAAGTGTGAACTGGTCACCCAACTAATTTTCCTTCCAAAACCATTTCTATAATTCAATATTACTCAAACCCTAAATTACAAAGACTACTCAAAATTCAATATCTCCTCCACCTGAGGTCTAAAAATTTCCAAATCACTTTCATTGAATCCTACTCAATGAGGGCTTTTCAGCAATCTCAAGAGCATGCCCAAGTTTCATTATTATAAGTTTTCATTTTGATTTGAATGAATTTGAAGTGAAAAAATTGTTTAATATTTAATAACTTTTTCTATCATAGGTTGAAACATTATAAAACCACCTCAGTGTACCCCTACTCATCAAGGGCTTTCCAATGGTATCAAAAGCTTAACAAGAGGTGCCATGATTCCAAGATTGTGGGAGATCTTAACATGACAAATAAAATAAACAAACAACCTTCCTCCATGGATAAATTTCAAATCCATTTACTTAATAAATTTTTTCATTATTTAAGAAATATTAGGCAACAAAGTGCGTAACTTGGTAGGGAGGTCCGGGTAGAGGGAGTGGGGACAAGCAAGGGAACCTTCCAAAAGAGTAAAAGTTGTTGCTTGCTTTGAGGACAACCCCTCCCTTGCTCAGGCAACTTCGACATGTTACAGGCAGCTTCGGCTAAGCTTGTAGGGCGGTGTTTAATGCCCTCCCTTCCATATGAAGATTTAGCCAAATTTGGCTACAAGTTAAATATGAAAATAGAAACTTTCAAACATACTTCTAGATTTTTGGCTACATACTTGAACGATGTACTGTAATCTGGTGATTCAAAATAATTGGTTTAATTATGGCTATTGAAAATCTCCATAAGCACATGGTTTTAGCACTTTTAATTTTGTATATAGCTTTTTGGCTATATGTAGCCAGCCCAAAAAAGGGCTGCTTCGTCCACCGCTTCCTCTTCTCCTCACATGCGTAACTTCCCAACTCGGCATCCACTCATTTCGCAAACAAGATTTCTTCGTTTAGAAGTTCAGGCGCAGCTCCGCAGCTCCGAGTGATTTAAAGATTGTGGTTTCTTCTTGGCTTTCAAGATCGGCTCCAAAAGAAAATTTTCACTAGGGATTGTGTTTGTACTTTCTTGCCTCAGTTTTTGGTTATTGATCCGGTATTGTCTCTCGGGAAAGCTAAGCTCGACGAGAAGAATCACGAGAGGGAGAAAGACAGAGCCATGGCCGTCGCTAAGGTACAGCAACTGATTGAGGAGAATGCCCTGATTGTCTTCAGGTGTGTAATTCCTACTTTCCTTTTTTGCTAGAGAGTCTATAAGCTCGTCCGGGTTTGTGTTTGGACTGTTACGAGGTATCAGTTCTGAGGTTGGAGAGCAGTCACAGCTTGGTGGTCAATCCTCGTTCTATCAAGACCTCAACATAGTGAACCAAGAGAACTGGAACTGCAAGAGTTTCTCTTCCTCCCACAAGGGCTTAGGGAGTTATGCTTCTTCTCCTCAGGGTTGTTCCTGATCTGCAGTCAGTATTATTCTCAGTTTCCAGATAGCTATGTAGTGACTCATGCCTTACGACTTCTGAACTATTGTGAGGATCTTGAACTTGGTGGGGAATTTTTGTCTTATTTCTTGGAATTTGAGCCCAAGAATCCTCTTAGAGCATAGAGAATGACATGCTGGAGAGGAAGTTTTGTTTCGTTTTTCAGTTTTGCAGCATGCAAGAGGGACGAATCACAATCATCATGTGGGGAAGCAGAGATTTTCTTTTGTATCATCATGAATCAGCTGTGAATATGTATGTGGTCTAGTTTCATGATTCTTACACAAAACAGAGAGAATTCTGGTGGATGGAGCAATTACTGGCAGCAGATTGCGAGGCTACCATGCATGCTGTAGCTGTCCAAGGCACACAGATCAGGAAAGGTAGTCGAAGAAATAAGGAAGCCCTGGTAATAATTGATGATGGTGTCTGGTGTCACTGTGCAGCAAATCTTACTGTCCCTATTGTATAAGAGCAAAGCAGTTGTTGAAGAGTCTGGGTGCTAATGGGAAAATTATTGAGCTTGACAACGAAAGTAAGTTTGCTATCCTAATCCTCTCTCTGTTTGTAACTATCAAAGTACTGTAGAAATGGAGCCTCAAAAGTGTAGCCCTGTCTTGATTGCAAGCTGTCAATTTGAGATCTAGCTAGTAATAATGGAATCCTTCTTCAGGATTACATGGTTGTCTGCTAATTTTGGAGCCTGATTTTCTTGCGCAGTCATCTAGAATGTGAGTTGGAATTATGATGCTTCTGATTACAAGATTCTGAAATCACTGGGGCAATGGGATGTCTGAATGTCTAGCTAGGTCTAATGACAAAGTGTGTGGGAATCATGTAGAGGATGGAGCTGCGATGCAGACAGCTCTTGTGGAAATCTCGAAACAACGCACTGTGCCCAACATTTTCATCAAGGGCAAACACCTTGGAGGTTGCGATGGTTAGTATCCTGAGACAACCAAGCACCAAAGGACTGATAAATCATATGAAGTTTTTTTCTGTACATGTTGTATGTATCTTTGCTGTGCTGTTTGCTCCTGGAACCTAATATCTGGAATTGAACTATTGTAATTATTGTAAAGTGCGAATGAAGGATCAACAGGTGTTGTTTCTTCATTCTGACTCCTTGTTTGCAAATGGATGTTGTGCCACAGATACAGTTGCAGCACACAGGAATGGAACATTGGTTCCTATGTTGAAGGATGCAGGTGCAATCATCGTTGTCGAGGCATAGATGAAGACTTCTGAAAGAAATCTTTGACAATTATGAAGATGTCCTAACAGATGCATGCCAGTGCCTGGAAGACACAATAGCAGATTCATGGAGCACCAAGCAATGGGTTGGTGTTTCCAGTATTGTAACTGGATTGCAATGGCTGGTTCTATGAAAGACATTTTATCACTGCCAGAGTAGTACTTTCTTTCAAATCAAAGGAGATAACCTGATATTATTAAAGGTTATCAGGTTCAATGATCTTTCTGCAGAAAGTTGGGCAAACTTTGGCGCCAAAGAGTTGGAACATCCTTCTGCAGTAAATACAATATTGTGACGTCCTTTTCACTAAACTTAGACAAACATTGTGAGGACCAACAGCTTGTTTGATTTTGTTGCCTACACTACACACAAAAGCTTTCTCTTTAAGAATCCTGGAACAAATTTCTAAATAGTGGAACCTTATTGATTTACTGAGATTATTGCCTTACAAAACCTTGTCTCACTAATTGTTCTGATTACAACCTTTCTGCTGTTACAAATAATTTCAGCCAAAGAAATCTAATCCAGACCCTGGTGAAGTGCACGGGTAATTTATACATTGCCACAGAATGAACAACATATAACAATTCATTATGGAATAGTCTAGTCACAAAACCCACCATGCTTCTACACCTTCTAAAATTGTCACTGCATAGTATTTTGGGAGCAGCATCATCAGATTGTCTGCACATTGATATGGTTATGTGTAGTGATGGTGCACCTCATAAGTATTTGATTGTGAACAAGTCTGTAACTAGTCCTACCTGTCATTGTAGAGCAAGATTTTTAAAAATAATTTTGTCATGTAGCCAAACTGGGTCATCCATAAGAAGATTTAGCCAAATTCGGCTACATACCAGAGATGAAAGTAGAAAATTTTAAGAATTCTTTTCTATTTTGGATACCTGCTGGAACTTCTTCTAGAAATCTGGCGAACCAGGGCCATTTTTTTCTCAAAAATCCTTTGTATGTGTTGAAATCATGTTTTTCAAGTTGAAAACATGTGAAAATTCGCCCCCAAAAGAAACACTGTTGTAGAGGGACGTATTAGCATCATGGTGGTCCAAACCAATCCCCTTGAAAGTTGCTTCAAACCGAACTACATCAGTGGATTCCACACAATGGCAGATTTTGGAGTTCGTGGCGGATCAAGCTACACATGGCTGCTTTGGTTGCTTCAAGCTGTCTGGATATTCTTCAAAACAAATCGTGACAATATTGCAAAAGATTATCAAAAGATTCCATGGTAAGATTTGTGTGACCATATGCAACAAGTTTTAATTATTCTTGCCATTCCAACTAAAGCATGGTGAAAAGTTGAAAATGCTTTGACAGATGTAAAGACATACTTTATTGCATGCAATCTTTATTTTGACTGTTGCAAAATGTTGCCAAGATGTTCATCACATGCATTATTGGATCGGGATGACAATAATGGCAAACATTTAACATCCCGCTATTGCGTAAGATAGATGGTTTCACATTCCCTCTTGATCATTGTTATTCTCACCAGCAATCAAACTTCATTTTGCATTTGGGATTGTTTGTATGCGTACCAAATGAACATCAACTAAAATAAATCACTCCACAATGGAGCTAGTAAGTAATACAACTGATTAAGGTAAATTCACCATATGGAACACTCATGGGTGATGTGCATTTGACATAGCAATTTTAGCATTTCTCACTATCAATTCACATGCTACATAAAATATCATCTCATCAATATTGGGGACATAGTGACCATGTCCACTATTGGTGTTTATGACATTGACATCAGCTGTCATCGGTCCAATGATTCCAAAAACCTATCACTTCCCAAATGAAAATGTAATAGCAACTCACTTCATGGATGAAATAAGTCCTCTCCATTCTCATTAGGGTTAATTATGCCTGGTAGCCAACTTGAGGCCGTCAGCAGCCTAATTCATAGGCTATATTTTCAAATCTTGAAATTGTTGCCCATGATAAATTTCCCCTGTGGAGCTTACTTTCAATAACAGACAGCCTCTCACCCATTACCTAATCCATAACCGATGATAGGGAACTTCTCATTAACATGGTAGCACACCATTGGAGGAGAGATCATCAATTATATCATGTATCTTGTTTTCTTCTAACGTTTGTGTACCTCCCTGGTTCCTTTTTGCTCATTCTTAGTTGTTGGTTGCTTGAAGCTCATAACTCATGCTCTTCTCTTTCCCATAGCTTGGAAGCTTGGCACTCTCTTGTAATTAGTTATGCGTGATAATTAGTAAGAGTGACAACCTAAATGGTTTTGTTGGTTACAACCAATGAATTTTTTTCCCCATTTTCTCATGTTAGATCATTGGCTAGCATTGCAAGAAGGATTTAGCATTAAATGGCAACAAGACAACTAAGACAATAATATACTAAAAAATCCTGCTACTGCTTGGTGACTTGCAGGAGCAGGCGAACTCGATCCAGAACCCGGGGTGTCGAGATTTGCGCGGCGTTTCTCTCGCGCTGTTGCATCTGGGATCGTCCACAGGATTTTTGTGATTGAGCATGAGAAAAAGTTGTTTCCATCGATCCAATTTTTACGCAATTTGAGAACTTGTGCAGCATCCGGTGTACATCCAAGAGAGAGAGAGAGAGAGAGTGTGTGTGCGTGTGTGCGGGGGCGCGCGCGCGCGCGTATGGGTGTATAGAGTTCATCGACTTTGTGGGACTCGGAGATGGTGGGAGAGCTTGTGTCCTTGAGTGTTGTAGCTCTTTCTTGTGATTAGGCTTTAGTATCGGGAGATTGTGAATCTGATCGGGATCGGAAGAAAGGACAATTACAAGGAGCGGAAAAAAAGTGTCGAGTTTTGATAGAGTTCTTGGAAGAATGGAGCTATGGAGTTTTTTGTTTTTGACAGGGTTTTACTCGTACTATGTTTGATGTCTGAATCGCGAAATCTAAGGCGGATCTGGCATCGGGAATGTGTGAAATGAGGAAATGATACGGTGCCATGGAGAAGGCTTTTACTTAGAAGTCGATGTGATGAGAGGTGCTTCTTCAATGGACTTGCCCAATTCGCCGAAGAGAGAGGTCAACGGCGATGAAAGAGCTTCAGATGCAGACAAATGGACTTAGAAAGGCAGCGAGAACGAGAACGCAGGGCAGAGAGAAAGAAAGGTATTCTGTGTCAGTTGTATATTCTCTTTGAAAAATCAGTAGAATGTTGTTGTCACAATATCTGGCTTAAATAAGCACAACCGATAGTTCAATTTGACAAGAGAAGTGCATTGTAATTGTGCAGGCATTGACAGTATGAATGACTCCAGAGGTTTATCGAATTTTGGCGGGAGTGATTGAGTAGGTGAGGTGCAGGAGTTAGCTGAGAAGAATAATAGGTATCTTATTTCCAGTCAGGAACCGAGAAGCCCAGATCCAGCAAACAGAGAATAAAGTGCAGCCTTGTACAATGAGCAAGGCTGCACTGAACTGGTGGAATATGAAGCCCACTTAGAGGAGCAAGAGGGTAAGGAGCATGCAGACAGATGCTTTGCAGCAGAAGCTGGAAGTTAATGATGATGACTATGATCACAATGGAGAGGAGGAGGAACCTATAGAACATCAAGGTAAAAATACTGATGAAGGGGATAACAATGAGGAAGTACAATGTAACGATGCCAGGTCCAGACATGATGGCAGCAGTCCTGTTTTAGAAGGGGTTTCCAACTCCAGCAGTGTTGGTGACATCTCACAACAGGACAACAAGAGCAAAACTGGAGTGGACCTTCATCAAGATGCTGGTTCTCCTGAGGACCAGCAAAAGAGTGATGATGATATTGAGAAAGTTGAGACTCATCCACATGCAATTGTGCAGAAATGTATAAAAAGATCCAGGCATAAAACAGCTAGGTACATGCTTTTTTGTTGAACATGTTTGTAATTGAAATCTTTGACTTTCTTTTCAAACTCAAATTCTGCTCAGTGTTAACTGTAACTGCTTGCCTGGGTTTGTTGTAATTGTTGCTGGAATCAATGCTACAAAGGCTCAGCTAAAAGGCTTAGTGGGTGGTTGATTTGTTGTTTTGATTGTTTGTACTTGCTCCAGCAGTCTAGGCATCTTGTTTCTTTCTGACTTGTGAATTTGTTTCAAGATGAAGTTTAGATTCTTTCATCTGCGGTGGAGGATTACACATCCATCTGCCAGGTACAAATAGTAGCTGTTATTATCATACATGTGTTTTCTTTTCCTGACTTTGATACTCTGTGGGGGTTGAAGCTGCACCATGTGCCATAACCTTCAAAAACACAACAGAGGGGCTTGAGAACCTGAAGGCAATTCAAAGTTTCAAGCATGCCATACTGCAGGCTCTTCCTGCATCTGTGGCAACTGGGATCATCTATGGTCTCTCACTAATAAAAAGGTAAAAGGTATTTAGAATCTTGTTGGCTGTCAGCATCAGAAGAATCTAGTTGCTCGCCATTGTTATGTTTCAGATTTTGTACTGAATTCTTTCTGGCTGTGGGGGTTTGCAGATCTTAGATTACAACAAAGGAGAACATCTGTTTTGTGGCATTTGTCGACCAAGCAAGCCAAGATGTCATTCTGCGGGAGCAAGAGCCAAATCCTAATACGAATGGGACTTTTGGATTGTGGAGAATTGTTTTGATCAAGAACTTACCTTACCTTGACCGTCAGCATAATGGGAAAGTGCCAAAGTTTCTAACACACCGGTTGTTTCTGAAGGCAAGGTCTTATGTGACTGGAACCAAAGGAATATTGTTTCTTGATTGGCTTCTGATTTTTAGATTTACTTAGATCACCTTTTGTTAAGGGGGCTGTAGTTCTTCATTCCTTGATGTTCTTCTCCTGTGGACCCTTGAAGGGGTGTGTATGAGATGGTCAGTTTTGGGGTGAAAGGCTGTTAGTCCTAGATTTCTTAGCGCAACCAGTTTATTAGGAGAATTGGCTAATCGTTCAGTCAGTGCACTCACCTCTGAAAGTTGTGATGACAATTGGGGCTATTCACTTTTATAGCAGTATCCTTCAATTTGGTAATTAAGTCATGATGCACTTATCTACAGCTTGTCCACCTCAATTCCTCCCTGCGATTCTGTCTCAAGATGTTCAAGGCACTTGAGCTGCACATCTAGGATCAGATTCTTCAATGAAATGCTGCTGGAAGATTGTCTATCTTGTCCTCAACTGTATCTCACTGTCATGTCCACAATTAATATGTAAGAATATCAGACATGTGACTTCTGTGGATGTTATATGTTATGGAACTTGAAGAGAGAGTGCAGAAGCTCACAATTTTAACCAGTAGGAAAGTCCAAGTGCTGCTCTATTTCACATATCAATCCATAACACATCTTCTGAGAAAGGAGACTTGTCATATAAAAAGTTGGATGCAATTCTATGGTAATGATGGGAAATTGATTGATTTTGTGTGTATTCTTTTGTCATGATGGGTGATGATGGAGTACACACTAGCAGGGTCTCCCCTGATATGCAGACCTTGATGTGAATTGTCATTGGTGTTGATGCAAAAGTGAATGATGATAAGAAGATGTAGACCCCCCCACCCATGGACAATCCCTAGGATAGATCTGTTGGATTTCAGCCTGGATCTCATTCAGATCAAGTAAGTTCTGGTTTGGAAGTTTTTATTCATCTGCTTACTGACAAGGTCTTCATCATACAGAAAGGGTGTTTATGTTGTTTTAAACTCTTGTGAAGCAAATGAGCTTATTGGCAAATGTGATAAAAAAGGTTGCCACACATAATGTACAACTGCACTTGGCCTAATGCTGATCTCATGACTGAAAAGCTTGGGGGCTTTCACTGTCTGGGCAAGTTCAAAACATCCTCCCTTGTGATGAACACTAACAAAATCTTTGACAGCAAGCTCTGTTGAGAAAATGCAATCGATTGAAAGCATCTCCAGTTTTGGAGAAGCTCTCAACAACTATCCACCATCCTTATTCTTACCACCATAGAAAAAAATTTAACCAAAATTCCTGGAAGTAGGCTCAGGTATTGTCTACTTCCTTTGGCATTTCATGCCATGCAAGTCATGAAACAAATCTAAGGTACTGCCTCCTCCAAGAAAAATGCACTCTGCTGCTGCCATAAGTTTCAGAGGTCATATTTCCTGCAATTTCAGATCTCAGTGTATTGCCAAATCCATTGTTTCTTCAGACAAAAGTTGGGAAGTCATTGTTTGCAACAGAAATCTTTCAATGTTTGCACTAATTCTGGCACTCCAGTCTGATGCAAAACAAGCATGTGAGAGAAACAGTACCATCAATTGCAGGAGAGTAAGGTACAAAAACCGTGACCTATTAAGGATCCACAAAGTCTGCTTATCTTTTGTGAGCATGCAAAGATGACATAGAGAGGAGAGACAGTTTTGCAAGCTTTCCCCATCTACCCATTGAACAAGATTCTCCTGGACAATGCCACCCCATCTCTAGACCTAAATTGAATTTGCAACTACCAATTGTTGATTTTCTTACAGTGCCATTAAAATGAGAATCTAGTTTCATCACTAGAGGTCATCAAGGATTTTGCAATAGAGTTATGAAACACCTAGGCATGAGCCCTCCTGACTTGGACATTCCAGTGTTTGAAAACTTATCCAACATTACTGTTTGATATGTGAGGAACCTTATATGTATGCTGGCTTCTGGATTTAAAGATATTTTCTGCTTTCAAATGAATGTGATACAATAACTTCTACATTTGATTAGAAAATGGCCATAGTGTAACAGATATTGCCCATTGCAAACATAGATTTATGCAGATGCTACGAACCACATTCAAGTTTCAACTAAGGAATTCCTTCTTTTTTTTTCGAGAATATGCCTTCAACTTTTGTCACACCATGTCTCAAGCCTCACAAAATTCCCAAAAACTTCTCCTCTGATGAGGAAGAAGATATTGCTATGCTGCTTGATGTGAGAAGAGAAATAAAAAAAGAAAAAAAGACAAAAAAACCCAAAATCTAAAATACTCCTTTTACAACTTCATATTGACTTCATATTGACATTATATGGTCCAACAACAGCAAACAGTTCACCATGTTGCTGCACTTCACAACAATATTTATTCATATCCTCAGGCTGCTGCCACTGCTGCTTCAAGTTGTCTAGTAAACAACTTTTACCATTTTGTCACGTATTTAGAGTAACAAACACAAAAGCTCCACCTATATACTATTCCCTTTTTACAACCAGCAAGGGAATCAGCAGAGCAAACTTATCAGCCACTGGGATCATCAGCCTTTCAATTTGACAAATCCATGTTGTTGTCACAGTTTGTAAATACCTGCCACAAATTCCAAAAGCATAATTGCATTAGTATATATAGTCCCAAAAAATTGCAGTCTTACTCTTAAACATGGAACTAGATATTTATTGACTTCGTAAACGATTTGATAAATCTTCTGGCCAGCTACAGAAAAATCCTAATTAGTTCATTATTCTTTCAAAACCATTTCTAGATGATTATTTAGAGACAAAATAATTGCATGTTACATAGTGTTCCAGATCCACTTTTATCTTCCACAACACTAAAATGGCGGACTGATTGCAAACTCCTCCAGATGGAGCCTAAGAATTCTTCGATTTTCATACAATTAGAGCAGGTCAGTGCATGTTGACTTCTCGTCGTCGTGATCCTCCGCCAGTTCTCAACTCAAAATTAAGCTAATCACAGCAATTTTCTGTGGCAGTTGACTTACTTGCTCAGGCTGATCCCCTTGCCGGCCCGAGAAGGAGACTAGCCGCACCTGCAATCAGTTGAGCAACTTTTAGTAACAGTGTTAAACCAGTCTTGTCATGAAGTAAGCGCGGGAAAATGAGAACATCGCCTCGTTCCCCTAATTGGAACATGTCGAGCGGCGAGCCTACGAATCGAGTGAAAACTGCCTTGAAAGAGCGGGTCAATACGAAGCCCGAAGCGCGAAACTCCATGATATCGTGATTGCATGCCGATTTGATTCACGATACTAATAGAAGCAAGCGAATACCAACAAAAAAATCCTCTACCAGACATCAAAACAGACTTCCAGCGGTTGCTTTATTTTCACAAGGCAAGACAATGAAATGCAACCATAACATTGCGAAACTCCGCGATCTCGATCCGCTTGCTCGCCAATTTGATTCACGGTACTAATAGAAGCAAGCGACTACGAGAAAAAAATCCTTTTAACAGAAATCACAACAAACTTCCGGCTGTAGCTTTTATTTTCCACACTGTTAGACAACGAAATGCAACCACAAAATTGCCAAACGTCATGATATCGGACCGCTTGCTTGCGCAATTTTGATTCACGGTACTAATAGAAGAAAGCGAATACCAAAAAAAAAAAGAAAACCCTTTAGTAGAAATCACGACAGGCTTCCAGATGTAGCTGTATTTCCACACAGCAAGAGAATGAAATGATACAACCACGAAATCGCCAAAAACTGCAGAGCAAGACGCACCAGCACGATCGTCTAATCTATGTACGATAGGGAGCCACATATTTGAAACTTACTTGCAGTCTCCCGGGGTGCAGCCACAGCTGCTTCCGCACTTGCAGTCAGGCTTCCCACAGTGCTCCAACATCTTGAACTGAAATAGTAGCACACACACAAACACAGAGAAACGAAACAAAACAAAACAAAACAAACAATCCGACGGGAGTGGGGAACCTTTAAGAGTCGCGAACAAACAGGAGTTGAAAACGAAGCGTTGCAAAAACGACGCGCTCGAAAACCCAAAGAGAGCTATGGAGCTCGGTTCTTTTTATAGAAATCGAGAGGCGAAGAAAACGAGGTGACGCCCACGATCTCCCCCTCCACGAATCCTGAGACACGTTACGTTATCTTGTCCACTCACATCCACGCCCATGCTGTAAACACGCACATTGTAGTCGTCCAGTCAGCTATCGCTTTTGTAACAGGACACGTTACTTATCCTGTCCAATCAGCGTCCGCCTGTGTGACACCACGCGTAGTTTATTCGGTTATTTTAATGTGTTTTTAAATGTATTCACACGTAATGATTTATCCTTTCATGCAGGTCCAATTGCGAATATTCGGTAGGGTTTTATTGAGGGTGTGTATAACCCCCCCCCCCCGGCCTTTGGCCCACCTATATTGGGGAACACATTGAGAACCTAGGGAACTTGAAGGGAACATGTTGGGAACAAAGGAAAAATGAAAAAAAATCCTCTCCCAGTGGGTGTGAAATCGAAGTGCAGGGTGGCCAAAGTGTCTTCACATTTTGACCTAAACTTTTCACAATCTGTCCTCGTGTTTGTGACAAATAATTTCATGAGTGACCAAACACCATCAAAGTTCAGTTTTACTATTCATCAGTTTTGTTGAAATATTTTGGTGATGGATTCATTTCAAATTGAACAAAAGCCCCTAATAAAAACTGAAGAGTTTGCCTATTTCATTTCATTTACCACACAAATCTCAACAAAAACGTCAATTGATTTTATGAGAAGGAAAATTTATTGTGCAATTGAGCTGCAAATCTGTACTGTATTGTGCCCACATCCAACACCCCAAGGGCAAGTTATCAATCTTCTTCAAATATGACTTTGAAATGCATGCTTTGTTTGTCCAGGGAGAACATGTTGCAACATTTTATCTTTGTAAGACACTTGGAAAAACTTCCTAAGTGTATTCCAAAGGAACCAAATATGCAAGAACACATTTCCTAAAAAAGAGAAGACATATTACCTTTCCTTGTTACAAGTGGGAGGGATCATGAAGAGCCAGACGGATTTGTGCATGATAAGTAGATACTAAAGATGTTTCCCACTTTTAAAAATAAGCCAAATATTGTAATATCTTGCCTACATGTGTTTTAGGCTCATGATAACCTTTGCCTCATCCTTGATTGGGTGACTTGTTACAAGTGGGAGGGACCGTTAGCAGCCAGAGGGATCTTCAGATGTAAAGGAACATACTAAAAGTACCTCCCATTTTGAAAAAAAAAGGTGTAATACTGTAATATCTCTCCCCTACTATGATTGGTGATCTACATATGTTTTAGGTTCCTGATAGCCTTTTGCTCATCCGTAAAGCACTCCCTGGATTTTTCTTTTGTATTGTCAGCTCTCTGACCTGCCTGAAGGAACGTGTTTTCAGCAAGCGGGATCTTCTGGAGTGGAAGGTACCAGCCAAGTTGTACTGGGATCTTCTGACCAGCGGAAGGTACCAGCCAGCCTGTGAAAAAATCCCAGCTCTGCTTTATGTAGGAAAAGGACCTGAGTACAGGCCCTTCCATGATTGTCAACTTTGTTCCCTTAGCCTACCGGCCTCGGGCAGAGATCTCAAATCACGGAAGGGCCTTGTACAGGCCCTTCTCATGTACTTTATTGAGTAACTTGTTGCAAGTGGGAGGGACTATTAAAAGCCAGAGGGATCTTCCCAGTTAACGAACATACTAAAAATACCTCCCATTCTTTAAAAAATAGGTGTAATATTGTAATATCTCTCCCCTACTATGATTGGTGATCTACATATGTTTTAGGTTCATGATAACCTTTGCCTCATCTTTTATTGGGTTCAACTATCATCTTGTCCTATGCTCTTATTTTGAGAATGCTTCCACCTTGAGGGTTTATTCGACCCAATACCCACATCTGCACTGTCCATTGGAAACCATTTATGACTTAGTCGTAATGAACCACAACTAAGTTGTCAAGGTTCCACATTGCTAATTTATATCATGTAGACCTTCTTGCTCCCACCATGCATTACTTGGGTGATTACCTAGATAAATGGATGAATATGACTTAGATAAATAGGTATAGAATGTAAGTGGTTACTTTGTACATAGGTAAATAGGCAAGGCACTTGGTGATTACTACGTAAGTGTATACATGTGAATGTTTAGTGATTGCTAACCACCACCGTTAGACACTATACATTGATGTAACAAACAAATGTTTTAGAAGACATCTTTAGTTTTGAAGTCCCATCACATGTCATATTATTGGAATTTCCACTGGTTTTGAACATTTTATTTTTCCAATACTAAGTTATAATGTTTTATGTATAAGTGTATGTGTTGCGGACGGCAACTCACACAAGACTCGGAATAACACTCTAAGCTCCAAAACTAGAACTAGTAACACTTGAAGCGAGAAAGCTAGAAGAGCAAGTACAATGGTGTTAACGAGAGTGAGGGACAATGTCTCGAGGCTCTCTATTCATACTGTTAGGACGCTACTGGGAAACTCTAAAGTTGGAAAGTTGGCACCGCCTCCAAGTTTGAAAAAGTTCGTATCATCACCGTTACTGTCACGTTCGTGACATTTAGGGAGAAGTCCGCACCGCCTCCCAGTTGGGAAAAGTTTGCACCGTCACTGTCCGTCACTGTCACGTCCGTGACATCACCCCCCCTTCAAGCAACGAGTTCCCACGAGTTGTTCTATTTATCTTATCAAAAACAGAAACAAAGATCTATTACAAGAAGGCCATGGTTATAGCTTGATTTGGTGCTGGTGTTGATCCAGACGTGTTGGATTCAAATATCTTTGGCATTCGGTTTTGTCGGGTATTGACGATGAAATTTTTTGATCATTTTGGGAACGTTAGCAAGATTAGCAGCCGGTTCCCAAGTTCGCTCACTTACTTCATAGCCCTGCCAATGTACAAGATATTCTAATCTCCTTCGATTGATGCGGGAATCGATGATATTAGAAACTTCAAATTCTTCTTCTCTGTTGATCTCGATTGGTGGTGGAGGTGTTGGCAACCATCCTGGAATAGTCGATTCTCTATACGGTTCAAGCAAGGAAACATGAAACACTGGATGAATTTTCATAGATGATGGCA
>Ga0116231_10007391_pt1 | contig 20146 bp, 9 predicted proteins | sample S1TSphgellanicum_2_FD_89695 | JGI IMG/M metagenome (GOLD analysis project Ga0116231, IMG submission 89695) | Host-associated microbial communities from peat moss isolated from Minnesota, USA - S1T2_Fd - Sphagnum magellanicum MG | ecosystem: Host-associated > Plants > Peat moss > Unclassified...
ACGACCGATCAGTTGCCATCTACAGGTCGTGAACGCGTTGTACGAGATCGAGTGCTCAGCGGACCAAGCTCCCAATTGCACTTCAAACCAGTGCTTTGGGTTTTTTTTGAAAGTCGGGTCGGATAGATCGAACCGCTTTTTGATATGTGCTAACTTCTTGTTAGTTGCCATGGTTTTGGATGAGGTTATGCAATGTTTCTTGTCGAGGTGGGTGCAAGCGTTCGACGCTCCCGTCTTTGTGCACTTAATGACAACTGGCTTCTTGACATTGATGCACAGGTCTAGCAAGTAGATGAACCACTCGACCGTATCCTTGTCAATCAGGCGCACGCCGCATTGATTAAGGAAAGATGTTGTCTTTTTGAGATCCTTAATCGCGGCGCCCTTGATGATAGCTAGGAAAATGCCAGCATTGATGAAGTTTTTGATCCGAACTGCCACGATGTCTCCACGGTCAGCATCGTCAACTTCAAGTTGTGTCTCTTCGTCAACTTCAAGTTGCGCCTCTTCGTCATCGATCTCGACAGGTACGGAAGATGCCACTTGACCTTCAGCAGTGATGCTTCTGGATTCGACGACATGATCTTTGGACCAAGCCATGATGTGCATTCCAACACCAACTTCTGTTGCCACACTATTGAGCCCGAGATTCCTCATAGAATCTCCAACAAAATGGAGGACTACACAGACTAAAGAAAGTTCAGAATAGAATTCCACACAGATAAAAAGGTATTTAGTAGTTGAAAAGTTCAGGAAGGTGAATATCTTGACAAAAGATAATCAAAGATGAGACTTGGAGAATCCTGTTACATTTAGATCTAAAGCCCATTTCAGGAAGGTGAATATCTTGACAGAAGACAATCAAAGATGAGACTTGGAGAATCCTGTTACATACAAATCTAAAGCCCATTGGCTTCAAGACTCTTGGAGTCTGCATCAATGTCTCTATTAGGAATGAGCTTTGAGTACTCGATACAAGTTTTGTATGAAATTTCAATCTTGTATCCTCAGTTTGTGGATGATCAGGTAGCTAAACTAAGATCTTCATTTTCACTTTGATCTAGTGATCTGAAGGATCATAGACAGCAGCAGTAGCAGATTTGAGACGAAAGAAAAAATCGGACCAGCTAGCTAGTAATAGCCAAGCTATATTCAATCTTGAAGAATCATGTTACCAGGTGTAGTAGTATTGGGAAGTCATGTGGTAGCTTTACTGGTGGAGGCGGTCGGTGTGCTAGCTGCCACATTAAGCATGTGCACTGCCAGAAGAAGAGATCCTCACCACAAGACTAGTAGTGCTAGGAAACGCGGCGTCGGCACCCAACAGACGGATTATGAGCTGAACGGTCAGCTCAACATAACGGCGTCGGCGGGACTGCAGGCTCATCTGGAAATGGGACTGATGGTTGGGGTTCTGGAGGCGGACATCACGGAAGAGGATCAGCAACTGCATATGATGATGATGATGATGATGATGTAGCTGGATTAGGAGGATCAGCTAATTACGATGGAAGTCTTAATGGAGGCGGTGGATCCGGAAGAGGAGGAGCTGCTGGAGTACCCTTGCAGACCTTCTACCACTAAAAAACTCAAGCAGATTTGAAGCAGCCTAACTAAATTGTTAGGTAATGGTAAATGGTGTGCTTACTTCAAGTGGTGATTTTCATGTGAGCTCAGAGATTTCTTCGCCGTCACCGGCTGTTGTGTAATAATCCATGAAATTAAATGTATAAACAGCTCGGCTGTTGTGTAGTAATCCATGAAATTAAATGTATAAACAGCTCGATTCACGATGCGTCTGTGAATGTGGTACTGTGAGGGACATGGATGTGGATGAACTGCAGACCTTTTACCACTAAGTTAATTTTTTTTTTTCATCCTCGGGTTGTGACAACCTCTAAGTTAACTATTTCTTTTCATCCTCAGGTTGTGACAACCTCTAAGTTAACTATTTCTTTTCATCCTCGGGTTGTGTCAACCTCTAAATTAACTATTTCTTTTCATCCTCGGGTTGTGACAACCTCTAAGTTAACTATTTTTTTTCATCCTCGGGTTGTGACAACCTCTAAGTTAACTATTTTTTTTCATCCTCGGGTTGTGACAACCTCTAAGTTTAACTATTTTTTTTCATCCTCGGGTTGTGACAACCTCTAAGTTAACTATTTTTTTTCATCCTCTAGTGGTGATAGCCTCAGGTCACCACTTAGTGTAGTTAGTGGCGTTTTAGTGGGTTTAGATTTTTAGTGGTAGAAGGTCTGCAATGTTGGGTAATTTTCACATTTTTTAGACAGCCACTCTAGCCAATTTTTACAAGGGCTTAAAAAAAACCACCCCAATTCTTGGAAATAATAATAATAATAATAATAATGATATTTTCCAAGTTTTTGGGACTAACTAAAAAAATGGACCACCTATGGTTTAGGTAGCTTGGTTTTATAAGGTGTAATTGAGGGGGTTTCAATTCAAGACCTTTTGGGAAAATGTAAAACATTTTACCACTATGCCACATGTTTTCTCAAATGAAATGCTTATCAAAATTAACACATCCATGAAGTTGTCAAGGGGTATCAAAAGTAAAGAAACTATTGATTTTCAATTTTGTAATAAAGTGTAAACTCAAGAGCATTTTTTAACTCCCAAAAAAAAGGGCATGGGAATTCTAAGATGGGACTATTATAAATTCATAAGTTTGATTTCAAGGTGAAATTAATTTACACAAACCAAAAGAAGGCAATTAATGAAAATTGGAACCAAGATGTTGTACAAACAAACCACAAGGAACCCAACTCACAAGACAACTATGGTTCAAACATGGGAAGAATTCATCATTTTCCTCTTTATAGTATGTTCTATGATTGATGACAAGGATTATATCAAAATAACAAATTTTCTTGAAATTTCAAAATGAAAATCTTAAAAATTCCTAATTTTTCAAAGTATGAATCTTGCATTTTTGCAAGTATGTTATTCCCACATATAAACTTGTTAATTGAAAAGCTCTCAATTAATAGATATTTTCAACATGATTGTACACATTCTAATCAATTGTCATTTGACCTTTATTGTTTATACATTTTAATAATCAAAAATCAAATTGCTAGATTGATTCATGGTCATCCTTTTGGTCATATAACTTGAGTCTTAAATATTCAAATGTAAAATGTGAGTTTAATTTTAATATTTATGATTAAAAAAAATTCAATAATATAAAGAAGGTTTGATTTGGACAAGGTTTTTAGTCTACACTTTTGTCATAAAGATTTGGGACACCCACAACATTCCAACTCCCAAAATGGGTATTCATTTAAAAGTGTTGGGTTTCATTCTTCCACACCTACATCACAAACTTAACATTTCAGGATTTAATAATGAAAATCATGCAAAATTCATTAATTCATAATTCATAATTCATACGTTTCACACATTAATATTATGCATTGAAAACACATTTGACACACGTATTTATAAGATGTGAAATTTGTGTGGCATTCATTCATTCATAGGTTCATACTTCATTCATCAACACATTTATCCATGTGTCAAATGTGTTTTCAATGCATAATATTGTGTGTAAAATGTACGAACCTATGAATGAATGAGCTTTGCACAATTTTCATTATTAATTTGTCACATGCTAAATTTGTGATATATTGGCATGTTTTTACATCTTAGGACATTTTTTCATCTCACTATCCTGGTCATCCTTCAACCATGGTCATGAACATGCAGGATTAAAATTGTGACTGGAAAATTTATTTAAAATCATTACACAAGTCATGGGTATCAACTTTAAATCCACTACAAAAAATTATTTTAATACCAACCCATGCATTTACAACTTGTGACTAAATCAACCATTTTTATGATTGCCATTTCAACTATATTTTGTAGCACATGATAAGATTTTGTAATCACATATTCAATTACAAAATGGTGTCTAAGTTATAAATGTGATTGTGATTTGTAATTATTATTATTTTGGACAAAAATGAAAACAAAATGTGCCTTCATATCATCCACAATTGGTGGCATCCAACAATAAATGAAAAATTAGTTATTTATGTGACCTATAATGTGTTACACATGTGATTAAACAACATGCATGGTGTTTTGTTCAACTTGAACTGCAATTATATCATAGTTACAAAATGTACATGTGTTAATTGTAAGTTGTTATATGTAACATGTCATGTGAATTTATGTAGCCTAAGATTAAAAATCTTTTAGGTAGCCTAAATAACTTAAAAAACCCCCAAATAACCTAGGCAACTTCAAGGTACACCCTTAAGTAACTTAAATAGCCCTTTGGTAGTCTTTGGGTACCTTAACAACCCCTAGGTACTTTAGGTAATATAAATAACCTTTAAGTGGCCTATGTAATTTAAACAACACACATTACACCAATATGCATCTAAATTCATTTTGTGTTTCATTAGATTTTGAATGTAATTAGACAAATTTACCATGGTGAAAATGGCCAACCCTTTAGTAAACAAGGACAAGTTACTATGAACATGTGAATTCACTTTAATAGCTAATTGAATTCACCAATAGTTAATCAAATTCATTAATAATTAAATCATTGATAATAAATTCACTAAAGTTAAATTTTTAATAATAAATTCAGTAATAATTAATTACAAACCTAGTTGAAACACCTAAAAACCTTCATTAGGCTACCTAATTTAAATTATAAAACTAGCCCACCTAAACACTTAGCCCATCAACCTAAGGTGAAAGTTTGAACCCTTCACCTCTTTTCACCTCCATGTTTAAAGATCTTTAACCATATATAGAACCACTATTTAAATGAAAGATATTTTTTTAACCTTAAGTTGGTTTTGGCAATTCTTGGCTACTTTACCATAAGCTATTTTAGGTTATTCTATCACAAGCCATTGTTGGCTATTCTACATTATTTTACCATTGACAATTTTTAACAATTATTGGTTATTTTATCATAGGTTATTTAAAGTTACTTTATCATAAGCCATTGTTGGTTATCTTACATTATTTTATCATTGACAATTTTTGGTTATTCTACCATAGGCTATTTTCGGTTATTTTATTTTAAACTATTGTTAGCTATTCTACATTATTTTACCATTAACAATTATTGGCAATTATTGGCAATTCTACCATAAGTTATTATAGGTTATTTTATCGTATGCCATTGTTGGTTATTTTAGACTATATTACCATAGGTTATTGATGCCTATTGATGATTATTTTATTGTAAGTTATTGGTGGCTAATTTATTATAGGTTATTGTTGGTTATTTTAGGCTATATTATCATGGGCTATTGATGGTTATTTTATTATAAGTTATTGTGGTTATTCTAGGCTATATTATCATGGGTCATTGATGGTTATTTTATTGTAAGTTATTGTTGGTATTCTAGGCTATTGCTGAATATTATAGGTTATATAATTATAGGCAATAGTTGGTTATTTTAAGTTAAATTACCCATTAGTAGAAAACACGTATTTTTCAACTAGTGACCTTAGGTTATTGTTGGCAATTTTACATTATTTTACCATTGGTTATTATTGCTTATTTTATCATAGGTTATTATTGGTTATTTCAAGTTATTTTACCATTGGCTATTATTGGATATTTTATTATTGATTATTGTTGCCTATTTTACATAAATTATTATTGGTTATTCTATCATAAGTTATCTTGAACTATTTTAGGTCATTTTACCATAAGTTATTCTTGGCTATTCTAGATTATTTTACCATATGCTACTTTTGGTAATTTTATCATAGGTTATTGTTGGTTATTCTAATTTATTTATTGTAGGCTATTATTGGTTATCTTGATTTATTTATTATAGGCTATTAAATTAATTATTTTATTGTAAAATACTATTAATTATTCTAGGCTATTTTACCTTTGGGTATTTTTATATATTCTATTGTTGGCTATCGTTGGATTTTTTGCATTAATTATTATTGGTTATTTTATTTAGGCTATTGCTTGTTATTTTACCTTAAATTATTATTGATTTCTATCATAAATTATCATTGGCTATTTTAAATTATTTTATCTTAAACTATTTTTTGTTATTTTAATCATTAACTATTTTAGGCTATTTATCATAGGCAATTTTTGATATTTTATCATAGGTTATTGTTGGTTATTCTAAAAAATTTACCATTTGTTATTTTTCGTTATTCTATCATAGGTTATTGTTGATTATTTTAAGTTTTTTATCATCGGTTATTTTATCATAGGTTATTGTTCATTATTTTAAGTTTTTTACCATTGGTTATTATTGGTTATTTTATCATAGGTTATTATTGTTTATTCTAAATTTTTTACCATCGATTATTATTGGTTATTCTATCATAGGCTATTGTTGACTATTCTAAGTTTTTTACCATTCATTATTATTGGTTATTTTATCATAGGCTATTGTTGGTTATTCCAAGTTTTTTACCATTGGTTATTCTATAATAAGCTATTGTTGGTTATTTTAGGTTATTTATCACGTTATTTTTCGTTATTGTATCATCAATTATTTTTTATTATTCAATGTTATTTACCATAGGTTATTATTGGTTATTTTAGATGAATCTACTTTAGGTTCTTCCACCGTAATAATTATTATATGCAATTTATTTAAAATTTTATTTTACCTGGGGTCAATATATTTTATTTTAGGTTATTTTAAGTTATTATAGATCCAAACATGGTAAAGAGGACCAAAAAGTGTGTTTGCCCAAATCCAAATTTTAAATATGTTAGTTTTCAACATAAACATAAAAAAATAGGTTCATTTTTTTTTAATTTTTATTTTAGAAACCTCCATGCTTCCATTTAATTTTTATGAATTCAATACAAAATTTGAAAAAAATTAGTAAAATAAAAGTAGATATCAAGTAGGAATGAAATTAACACATTAATATTGTATTTCATTCTTATTTCTACATTAAACATTAAATATATTTTTATTTTACTATGAAAATTTTCAAAATCCACTAGTATATTTTACATGTTATTGATTTAAAAATAAAATAGATCCAATATTTAATCTACTTGTGTTTGAATTTTAATCTATTTTGCAAGTTGAGACATTGTTTGGTTTTGATGAACATATATAAACCCATTTTAAACACGTGGTTTTTAAATATAGTTGTAGCAAAATTTTAAAAATCATATAATTAAACATTAAAATAAATAATATTTTTAAATTCAATATACCAAGCCTTACTTGATGGTCACTTTCCATTTATGCTACAAGGTAATTTTCTGATTTATTTTACTATTTTTTGCCCTTTTACCTTCTAAATAAAATAATTTATAATAATGTAAAGTAGAATGACCTTGAATAGCTTAAGGTATAACTTGAAATAACATACATTAATTTTAAATAAAATAACTTAAAAGGTACAACCTAAGGTTAGTTAAGTAGTTAATTTAAAATAAAATAAAATGCCTATAATAAACTAATAAACCTTGAAATAGAATAACTTGTAATAGCTTAAGGTATAACCAAAGGTATAATAACTTATAATAATTTATAATAATTTAAGGTATAAGTTAGAATAATTAAAATAGTTTAAAATAACATAAGATATAACATAAAATAACCTAAGGTATTTAAAACAACATTAAAAAAACTTATTTAACATAGTAAATTATAATAGTGAATTAAGTTAACTAGTAATGAAACACGATATTTACATAGTGACTCACCCTATAGTGAAATAATTTTAATGAGGGTGAAATCATTTTAAGGTGTAGTGAACTTATTTCACTTTTAAAATCCCATAGTGATTTAGGTTAATGAATGCACCCCATTTTTGTATTAATGCCATAAAAAACCCCTGAGCAAGCACCTAAGTACCATAAACAACCCCTTAATACTTTGACAACCTCTAAGTAGCCTAAATAACATAAATAATTTGAATAAATAATTATTAAGTAATGTAAACAACCTTTAAATAGCCAACATAAGTACCCTAAATAACTTTTAAATAATCTTTAAGTAACATTGGTAGCTCTAAAGTAAACCCTTGAATCCCTAAATAGCTTAAACATCCTTTAAATAACCTTTAGATACCTTAACCAACCTAACGCGCTCCCAAGTTCCTAGTTAGATCCAAGATGGGTCTAAGTTACTCACACAACGGAATTATGAGGAACTCGGGGCATGCTTTCGGCTCTCAGCACTAGAAGGGGTAGAGGGTGTGTGTTGAAGCTCTGAAATGGGACTAGGAAAAGTGATAAGCTTTAGTTACTTACTCGAACCTACATTAAACCAACCAACAAGTTGGTTAGTTCACTTTCTGAAGCACCTTTAGTGCTAGGACAAGCCACGGGCAACTCTGGACTCACAAGACTCACCATGGCCCGGACTCGGGAAACCACCACCTTCCCCCATATATTATACTTTGTCCTCTCCATAGCACCCACATCCGAATGGCTTTTTGTCCCGGGGCTCCCAAGGAGGAATCCCGAAACTGTCCTCGTTTGGACTCCCGGGATTTTGCAAAGTTATAACTCTTTGCTCAAACCTCCGATTGGGATGAGGTATGAAAAAATATTATAGCTCTTTTCGAGAGCTTTTCAACAATGTATCGCACTCCACCTGCACACACCAAGGTCGAGTCGATTCCGGACTTTTAGTGGTCGGGAGTCAAACTACCAATTTGACTCCCGACCTTTTGTTTTGCCATAACTTGTCATGCAGATATCCATATGGCCCATGCGAGCCCATTTTCGACATGTACATTTTGATAGTTTTCTAATGATATAAAGAACACCCTAATGCGTGGTGTTTGGACCCTTGCAATCAAACTCTAAAGTTTTGAAAGTCCCAGAGGACTCCCAAGTCCCCATTTTTGGGAATGTGAGTTTCATCCTCATGCTATCTCAAAGTAGGTTTGCGACACAACCCCTAGGTAGTTTAAACAACCTCTAGGGGCCTTAGATACCCTCTAGATAACCTAAACATGCTTTAAGTAGCCCTTAGGTACCCTAGGTAACGTAATTCACCTTTAAGTAGGCCCATATGTACCCTAAATAAAATAGAATAAGTTGAATAGGTCATTTAAGTAGGTTAACAAAATTGTTTATCGATATATGGTTTTATTTCATTTTACATAAAACAATTTTGGTTTAATTGTAAGTATTTTGCTCCTTAATGTGAAGGTGAAAGGATCAAAATTTTATTATTACAATTCATCTACCTTCATTTAACCTAAATAATTTAGGTGCTTACTATAGGCCAAAATGTTTAGCTTAAGTTGTCATGGGCACGAAAACTACTAAAACAAACAATGAAAGGATAGGTCTAGGTCAATATCCAAAATACGAAACAAAAGGACAAAAATAATAATACAAAGGCTAAAACCATAAACACAAAGTGTGAAAGACCAAAATACAAACAAATATTTATTACAATGAAATAAGCAAATGTAAACATAAAAATAATAAAACAATGTTATAAAACAAGATCATACTTCATATTGGTGTTGAACAAATTAAAGTTAATTAGGGGCTCCTACTTCAGTTTATACATTTTTGGGGACTTAGTTCAAAAAAACTTCCATGGAAGTTTTCATGTGCCCACCAACTAAGGAAGCTTTTTAAAAAGCTTCATAATTACAAGTGAATTATGAGTTAATTAAAAATTATTTGAAAGTGAACCAAACATTAACTGAGAGTTAATTATAAGTGAATTAAGAGTTAATTATGAGTTGACTAAAAGTAAACTATGAATTAATTAGAAATAAACTATGAATTAACTAGAAGTGAATTTGAAGTGAACTAAAAATGAACTATGAATGAACTATGAATCATGTATGAACATCTATATGAATGAACATTTGTCGTGTGAAAATGATGTTTGTGACATAAGCCACATAAACTTCCTAGCCCACGTTTTAAACTAGGATCCATAAGGTTGTTGTGTTCTTAATTAAGGTCCATAATTAACCTAGGTAGGCCACATGGTGCCATGTGCTAGCATTTTAATAGTCCAAAAAACTTAAACATCCTCACATTTTAATTGTAAAACTAGTAACAAATGACTATGCAACATAAACATACACAATTGCAAATTTTAATTGTAAAAACCAATCATAAATGATCATGCCATGTTGATTAAATATTAGTTGGATGAAAATTTTATGTTAATCACACCTTAATACAACTATCATTTTAATTAAATTTCACATCATGTGTTTTGTGATTCAAATTGTATATGATTTGTCCAAAGCAACTAAAAGAATTTGTAATTGCATGTGGTAGTTACAACTATAATATAATCATGTATGATTTTTAAAAAGTCATTAATATGTAAATTCCTTATAGTGATACAATGCTTCCACAAATCTTTCACATGAAAAGATATGTGGCCTAATTGGCTAAAACTAATATTATGTGTTTTGAGAAGGTTTTCAATTCAAATATAGGCTTGGGAATTACCTACTCAGGACTATTAGGGATGTAAACTCTAAGGCTAAAAACCAAAGGTCCAACTACCTTGGGTATGAAGGTTGATGGCAAGTGATACACTTGACAATTTTCAATTTTCATGTAAATTTTCACAACAAAAATTGGCTTCAAAATCTTAATTGTTATTAGGCCAATGTTGAAAACCACCCATCCTAAAACAAATATGTACATAAGATTTCTTCACCCAACCTCAAGGTCACACAAATTATTACAAATTTGTGATCTTCTAAAAATGTAACCTATTTTGTTAATGTTGTCAAAGGTGATAATCCTTATTCTTTTGCAAAGATTACTATAGGTTCTGAGGTGTCGATGTAACTTTGGGCTTTGTGATGCAAAACTTTAGACCTTTTTAGTGAGTTGAATTATCTGACTTGATTCCGATTCAATTATTTGCATGTATGTTTCTAGATTGTTGAATCTAAATGAAGCATGTGGAGATTTTCCAAGCACATATGGCAAAGAAATTATGCCATGTTGAATCCATATGCATCCATTCAAATATTCAAGTTTTTTTATGCATGTGCAAGTTGTTGTTGTAGCTTCAAAATCCATAGTTGATTTGTTAGTTAAATAAGTTATTGTCTAAGAATCAAATGGTGAATGCATTGCCCAATTGCGCAGTCCTCTTTAAGTACATTCTTTGCGTCATGTGTTTCAATGGTATAGAAATTGACAAAGATGGCCTTAAATCAAAATGAAACTTTGTTTGGTCAAACATGATGATGAATGATGGACTATTATATGTAATTGATATGTACTTTTGTAGTTTACCAAATATGTGTTTGCTTGAATAATGTGCTACCTAATATCAATCCTTCTAGTATTAAACAAGTAATTGCGACAAGACTTGTTAACCAAGATTCAAATGCTTAGGATTTATGCAAATCATTAGGTGTTCACAATAAGTTGGTGTGACCATCTTGATGCACCATAATGAAATTCAACCTTCAAATTAATATATTTTTTTGCCATATCATTAAAAAAAACTTGAATGGATTTTGAGTGGGGCTTCTAAAAATTTAATTTAGATTGGAATGGTGTGACATTCTAGTCCTATTATTGGTATGAGTAGAAATTTGATATGTTGACATGGGTTGTATGTGATTGCTCAAGGTTTAGAAAAAGTGGCATTTGTTCCTCCACCATCCATGTGAATTTACCAAATTCAATATTGATTTCAACATATAAACACTAGTTTTTTTGATGGTAAGGTTGTTTAAAACAAACAAATTTTTCTCCTAAACCCTATACTTTCCCATGTGATTTGACCATATGTAAATAACCATTGAAAAATTGCATGGAATTTTAAAAACTTGGTTTCCCAACATTTTTTTCTTTGATTGTTACAAAGTAAAAGTTTAGGCAATGGGTGAAGGTGATGTTACTTTGATTGATGTCACGATAGCCAATTTTGTGTCGTGTGTTTATTCTATGTAGCTAATAGAAATTTTGACCAAGGACTATTTTAACATCTTTGTAGGTGCATGATTATAGCATGAACTAATGTGAACATTTGGATCACAAGTAAACAAAAGGTTGAATCACAAAGGTGCACATCTTCAACACAAGAACATCTTAGAGCCAATTATAGTAGGTGTTACCTTACAAACCAACTATTACCATCTTTTGCAACAAGCAAGACAAACACATTCAACTATGGAATTCAAGATGTCTAAAGACATTCAAGTTGTGCACATCAACTTTAATAGGTACTATTGCCATCATTATGTTTTATATGTGGATCGTCTAGTTGTTGGTGAAATATTCTTGATTGTATTCAAACAAGAACCTATGTTTAATACATAACATTAATTCTTTTGTGCAAACCCTAAGGTGAATGTGCGCATTAATTTTTTATTAACTTGATATCATACATTTTTCATCCATATTATGTGTGGTTAGTGAGTGATAGTAACCTTAACCCTAAACCATGTAAAATTAATTTATAATTTGCTTATGATGGGTGATTTACATAGATAGCAATGGTTTACATTAGTGTCAACCTTAGTTTAAATTCAATTTCAAATTGCTCACCTCAATTCATAATTTATTGATGATGTCATTGTGAAATCATGTCACTTATGATTTTTTTATACATGTGATTTGTTTTAGGCATCTAATGAAAGTTCAATTACAAAATGTCACTTGTGACTAAAAGGGAATTGTAGACTCCAGTTGCAAATCTTGTTTTTTCTTCTAATGGATGTTATTTTACATTTTGATCTAGGGTATATGGATCTTTTTGGACTATGTACTTCACTTGATTATTTACATCAATTAAGGAAAGATGTAATTGCAATGATTTAACAATTATGCCCCCAAATAGTTTTTATGACATTCATTAATGTTGAAAGTAAGTGATTTCTTTTACTATAATGTTTATATGATTTAAATACTTAGTAAAAAAATAGGATTTAACATTCTCTTTGACAAATTAGAACCCAAACATCTTAAGGATGTGTTCATATATTACATTATTATGATCGTTGTATGAAATTTTTTTGTACATTGTGTATGAAAGATGACAATTTCATCTTTATGCACATATTAAAATTGTTTTGTTACATAATTTCAAAGTCATCAAAATGAACATGACCATGGATTTTTGTGGGTTGCAAATGCACCAACTTATGGAGAAGGTATTTAACTCTTTTCATGATTGATTTAAGTGAAATCAACAAGAATTTTTCTAATGAACTTAATAAAATTGATTTACAAAAAATGTCTATATCTTTTATTGCATCATTGGAATTGATTTTATAGACAAGAAAAATCAATGCATTCAAAATGAAATAAAAAAAAACCAACATTGTTTTAACAAAGGTTATATAAAGACATACGTGCATGAATCCTTTTGGTATTTGTGTTGGAAGTTATTAATAAACAAATAACATGTTCAATTCATACTTGACCCTTACATTGCACTAGTTATTGCACATCTTATTTAACAAAAATAATTAAAACCATCATTGTTACTTGTAATGAAATCAAAATTGAAACACATACTTTTGCATTTGAAAGATGGGAAATGCACTTAAACCATGCACATTTAAAACACTCAAATTCATCAATACATCCCCATCACAAGGACATGCATTTGGATTAAAAAATGTTGCATCCTTGAAAAAGTTTCCTTTGGACTTTATAGATTTTATGTGTCCTTCAATTATTGGTTGATACATCAAAGGCCTAACTCTTTGTCTAACATTTCTCTTATTGAATTTGTTACAAATAATTATAACACATTAAATGTCAAAAAAGAAGAAGAAAATCTCATATAATTTTTAATGTTCATTAGAATGAATATCACAACTTAAAAGTTTACTATAGAAAAAAAAAATTATTGGTTTTTTCCTTCCTTTGATAATGAACATATGTTCAAAGGAGACCATGCCACATGGCATGAGGCATATAACATGCATGAAACAAAAATCAATTTTATAAGGATACACACCCACACACACGCATGCACACACACACAATTTTAATAATAACAATGCATATACAATGAATTTGGGAAAAAATAAAGTCACAAGCTTTTGAATTAACAATAAGAAATGACATTAAAACATGGATGGATAAAATTTTCTGATGTAAATATTGGGTCCGCCTTGTAAATTGTTATTGATTGTATTAAAGTGGAACAATAAAACATTTCTAGTGAATATGTTGTTAGACCATGTATAGGTGTATCTAGTATTCCTAATTCAATTAACATTGATGTTTAGGACAAAATTATGCCTACCCATGGAATCCATTTTTTCAAAAAATGAACAATGAATGATTTATATTTGATGATGCCATGTATAAAAAAACATCCAAATGAACCCATTCATTTGTTCATTACTAGAGGTTTCAATATAGGTAAAACTTTCACATTAATGGTTTTAGTTCAAGCTTTAACATGTTTTTACAACATCCATTTCTCAATCAAATCCTTCAAAAAAGAAAGATTTATTAATTATGGCATATGTTGAAAAAAAATAGTTAACATTGATGGAACTATAATTCATTCAAATCTTTCTATAACATTTAATTTTAAACATTTATCATCATTGAGCTCATAGCAATTAGACAATTTGGTTAAGAAATATGAACAATTGCAATTGATAGTGCTAGATGCATCCTCATTAATAGGGAAAAGACTATTGAAAATTTATTGATTTGTGATTAAAATCAATCAAATGCATTCACACCAAATTCCTTGGGAATCTTGATTCATTATCATTGGAGATTTTTATCCTTTGACTTGTTTGTGATGAAGGAATTTTCAAAACTAATATGAACAACATTGATAGTTTGGCTTTAAGGTTTTGGATGGAAAAAACAAAATGTTATGGATTGAAACAAATCATATGCCAAAGCAATGAACAATTCATTAACTACCTAAATCAATTTTGAATTGTTATTCAATCACAATTGAATGTGGATATCATAAATAACCAATGTCTTTGTACACCATAAAATGACCCAACATTTACATATTTATTTTATATGAATGGAACATGATAAAAACACAATGAATTAACTTTCCCTTGAAGTGAAAGGGTTATATACATATTTTGTGCACAAAATAGACATCATGATACATCTTTCCAATCATTTCAGGGTGAAAGCATGGTAAAGTAGATAATTTTTTATCCTTGTTAATAAATTAAAAAAGCCATAAACAAATTTAAACATATTGAAAGTAGAAATGTTTTTTTATTTAATGATTAGCATGAGGATAATTTTTAATTTTATCACAATGATGTTGATTAATCACATATATAATATGCATTCAAGTAGATTTTTGAAAAATAACTATAGTTTTTTCTACTTTTTTTGGGTATCCAAACTTGTACAAGTAGGTGAAAGTAGATGGATTATTGAATATTCTCCATTTTCAACACAATGTAATTCTAAAATGTACTTGTAAGTTCTCAATGCTTAAATATTATAATAGAATATATCAAACTTTTAATGAAAAAGTAGGTTTAAATTCAATTTGATTGGTCATTTTCAAACATACTTGTTATTTACTTTTATTGTGCCAAAGTTTTTCAAATTTTGTAATGACCTCATTATAAACTCAAAGAAAAGAACCATACTTTTATTATGTTATTTTAAATGATTTTCAATATATATATTTTATTTGTGTCAAAATTTGGACCATTTTTTGATTGCCTCAAAGATAATTACTTTTTTTGTATACTTTACCATCTTTCATCCTTTAATTAGAAAATAATACAAATTTCATGACATGATTGAATTGAAATGTTCAAGTAAATTTTGTGTTACTATTATACAACACATAAAATAAATGGCATACATGGAATATTCCAAGGATCACCTATATTACTTAATTCACAAGAAATCATATTGATATTATTTAATAACCCTGAATATGGTCAACTCATAAGAACAAAGAATGCACATTTGTATGAATATGAAATACATCCTACATAAACATCAACAGAACCCATATCCAAAGATATCCAAATTGGTTCAAAGTCTTCCCACATTATAACAAAATACACAATTTTCAATAGGATTCAATTGGTTACACCATGTCCATTCATTGAATGCAAAGATTGACACTTGATTATTTGGCTTTTGACCCTACTAATATCTATAAACATGGTTTGACATATAACATTTTCTTGTGTTGAGAAAAAAGAAAATCTTTACCTTGTTCAACCTTTGCAAATGAAAAAATTTCAAATTGATCCAAGTGTTGCCATAGAAATGCATCAATTACAAACAATCACACAATGAGATGTATTCATCCCCAAACCACATACATTTTGCAACTCACATGTACTTATTCATTCTCACAATATTAGATCATTACCTTTACATAAACAATGGCATTTTATTGGATTATAATCTCAAAACAACTCATCTATCATGTCTCAATGAAACACACTTCAACACACATCAAATAATAAATCTTTGAACATTGATACAACAATGCATTCAACAATAAGTGTAAATGGACAAAATGATACAATGACTATATTGTACAATTTCACAACCTTATCATTAAATGAAACATTTACACTATTCATATAATAATATACAAATCTTCAACATTATCCTTGTCAATGTTCATGATTCACCTTCAAAACTTTTTAAATTTAATGTCAATTTTTTGTCTCACAATAATAGTTGGTGATTTCAATATTGGCATATTGAATCAAAACTCAACATAACCAAATAAACTTCAAGATTTTATGGACCTATTCTCAATGGAACTTTGATTTAAAGAAATCACAACAATTTACGAAACCCATATTGATCACATATGAACAAATGCCCTCACTTAACAATGCATGTCAAAAGTTGTTGCAGCTTATTGGACTGACCATAAACCAATATATTTTGCATTCAAACTCCCAAATAATGTCCAACAATATCACCACATAAGTAAAAAACAACCTTTTTTTCTAGAAATTAATTGACAATAATGACAAAGCAAAATAGCAATGAGAAATTGAACTTGTAATGACTTACAAACTTGTAATTCATGCATGTTAGGGCAGAGACATTACACAATTTTAGCTACTTGCTTTATTATATTTTCTCTATGTATGAAGTTCACTAAGAGGGTTGATATTGAGATGGCAAGTTTTGAGAGGATGCTGAACTATACCCATCTAGGCAGCAACAAACCTAACTAGGAACTTCAGCCTGTTTCACAATCAGATTATCATGAGCTTGTCATGTTGGTTGCTATATAATGGCCATCTTCAAGCCATATAGAGAGCACATGTTATGTGAAGCCATCAATTTTTATTTTAAATCATATGGAGTAAAAGATTTCAGGCACCTTCTATATTTCTGACTACATAGTTCAAGCAAGATGTGGCCAAATTTTCAAAAAATCTCTAAAAATAGATAAATTTTGATGATAATTGTTCTTTTCCAAAATCATCATTTGGGATCACTTTTTTTGGCCACCTTCCTTGGCTGTCTTGTTCTCTCTCGATGTATGCACTTGTTTTAATCTCTTGAGCTATGTATTAAAGATTCACCACCAACCTCAGCTACCCACATAGAAGTGGAATTCTCAACGACTGTCAAAATCTTGTCCCCCATTTTGGTTTCTCACACATCTGGGTTTGAGTTTCTTTGCAACTTGAGACCTTGGAAAGGACTGCTAGAATTTTTTTAGTGTATGTGGACGTTGCCTTACACTCAAAAAAATTTCTTCCTTGGCAAGGATGGCACCTTAATGTCCTTGTCTCCTTCTCAAATGAATCTCAGTTGTCTAAAATTCTAACAGATCGGTGCACTGGGTAAGGACCTCGACCACAGCTTGGGTTCGGTGTGCTCATCTCCCGCCTCATGCTGGGCCCTCATTCCCAGAACACCCTCCAGAAGTTCTCAATCCTTACCCTACATGTAAAGACCTCATACAACTTTTGTAGAGTAGTTGGAGGACACTTCACAGCCCATAATTTTTCCTCAACCAAGGATGGTTGTTTTCAGGAAACATGAGCAGACATTACATTTTTCAAAACACCTGCTGTTTATGCAGGCCCTTGTTCGCGTGAAGCCCGCAGCATCAGGCTTTACTTACCACATTTACTATGAGAGACATCGAGGAAGAAGACTCCAGAACATACAAACCAGTGGTGTATGGTTCTTTGAGATTATGCATAACCTCAAGTTCTAGTTTTCAAAGAAATTCAAAATAGAAAAACTTCCAATTCCAGGCTTTTGAAAATCTTCAGAATTAATAAAACCTTGTGTTTCGGGTTTTTGAAAAATCTTCAGAAATAATAAAACCTTGTGTTTCAGGTTTTTGAAAAATCTTCAGAAATAATAAAACCTTGTGTTTCGGGTTTTTGAAAAAGCTTCAGAATCAAAGATTGTGCTGGGCTTTGGAAACAATTCAAAGAACCAGCTGGATTCATAAAACCAGCACTTCAGGGCATGTTTGTTGAAATTTTAGGATTCCAATTCAGGGTCAAAACACATTCTATGATTCAAGAACTCTTGGACACGTTTTGTTTTCGGACTGCAATTCCTACAAGCATTTCAGAGGTGATGATGCTTTTATGTATATTCTTTCCATCGGGGCTCTGGAACACGATTTGTTCCTTTGCCCCTTAATGACCACTTTGGGTTTTGCTCTTCTGGCTTGGACTGTCCAGGTTTCTCTCTCTTTGCTCCTTCTTTTCCCCTTTTGCTGGGTGTTTTGTTTAATGAAGTTTTTGACAGGGTTTCATCATGTTTCCATTCCTTGAACTGACCATGGTATCAATTATTCCATGGACACACGTTGAATTGCAAAGAGCTTGGTATTTACACTCAATTTGTCAAACTCTACCATCTCCACACTCTTGTCATCAATATGCTTCCTACATGACCCATTCTTATCATGTGAATATTGCATTTCCTCAATAGTTTTGAGTACAACCAATTTGTTTTACAACACATTGATTTGCACACTCTTCATTGTGTTTCCTCACATTGGATATTGTGGTTGATTCACTCAATGTTTGTTTCCTCATCGATGCACACACTTATACCACCAGCTTTATTAATGTCTATTTTCCTCTCCCACTATTAGTTCATGAAAATTCTCACAACATCATTTTGACTAACACCCCCATCAAATTCCTATTTCTTGAATAACAACACCCCTTGGCCAAATTGCACACCAAGGCAAAAAGATGGTGGCCGGAATGAATGATTAGTGATGGCCTAATGCAACTACACTAAGTGACCCAAACACTTGTTAATCCTTTTTTAGCACAAAGATATTGAACCTCTTTTGTGAATGCAGTAGATCCATAACATGACAAACTCCAAACACAGAAAATAAATAAATTGTATGCTTACAATTTTTGGTCTAGTGTATTATTAGAGTCACACATGCTTCAAGAGTTTTAGGTAGCCCACTCCCCAGACCTGAAACCCTAGTGCCCACAATTGTGAACTTTCAAGGTGGGTTGAAGCCTTGAAGTTATGACAATTTAGTTGAGTGAGAAAAATGGATCAATGGTGTGATAACCTACTTAAGTAAAAGAAAGGGGACAATTGAACAAGCAGCTAAGGTTCCCAATGAACAAGTGAGAAAGTTGAGGAGCTTTTTTTAGTGAAGGATTTTTATTGACCAATCAGGAATTGCCAAGTGGACCATAATATCCAAATGGACAGCTCTGATTGCAGGCCAGTTGTCACAAGCCTATGTGCTGGCTGTACACTTGGCTGCCAAGGGTACCTTTTTTTGGGGGGTCAACCTTGGACCATGTTCATGCAGGGTTCCACGTAGATACCCTTGACTTTAAATGATAAGCAAACTTCCAAGAAAAGAAACACAAGGGGAAAAAAACAAGAAAGAAAAGGTAACAAGAAATATCAAGAGCTGGTAGAAATGGGTTGGTGAACTAGCACCTAACCATGGTAAAAACCAAACTGGTAACCTCCCAACATTGGCCAAAACCCAATATATATATATATATATATAAATTTGGGTTGGTTCTAAACATTCCTTGGCACCTTGTGTGTAAAGTTCCTCAATTTTGTTCACAAACCTTATGCCTAAAGACTCTAGGAACCTTAGCCAAAGCTACCTCCTGCAGTGTTTTTTTTTTTTTTTTTTTTACAATTTTTTTTATTTTAAAAAAATTTAATTTTGGGGTTTTATTATTATACATAACATTTATTTTAAAAAAAAAA
>Ga0116231_10007393_pt1 | contig 20145 bp, 12 predicted proteins | sample S1TSphgellanicum_2_FD_89695 | JGI IMG/M metagenome (GOLD analysis project Ga0116231, IMG submission 89695) | Host-associated microbial communities from peat moss isolated from Minnesota, USA - S1T2_Fd - Sphagnum magellanicum MG | ecosystem: Host-associated > Plants > Peat moss > Unclassified...
AACATTTTCTGTCACCAAGGTGAAGGCCGCTGTTGACTCAGTTCAAGTGCATTCACGACTGAGTCCTTACGAATTAGAGTCTTCCAATGGATGGTGCACTTGTGAGTTGAGCCAAGTAAGCACTACCTGAAGGAATCTGTCCTGTGGATCATGCACACAGGCCGATTTAACATTTTCTGTCACCAAGGTGAAGGCCGCTGTTGACTCAGTTCAAGTGCATTCACGACTGAGTCCTTACGAATTAGAGTCTTCCAATGGATGGTGCACTTGTGAGTTGAGCCAAGTAAGTACTACCTGAAGGAATCTGTCCTGTGGATCATGCACACACTTCTACAACATAGCTTTTTCTCATGCCTTTAGCAGAGGTCTATCACATCTCAGTTCAAAGAGTCCTGCCATTGGATCCCATTCATGTACCATATAGCCTTTTTTTCTCCATGACTTTGGCAGAGCCTTGCAGAAGTGCTTATTGTGTGGAGATTATGTGCACATAGTTGTTATTGGCATGCAGTACAAAGGTACTGCTTGCTTCTTTGTTTACCTGTCTGCCCTTGGCCTGATCCATCTTTTTCTCAAAAAAGATGGACGATGATACCCAAACACACTTTGGACCCATGTAAACCATGTCTCAGGCTTGTCACAGACTTCTAGTCCTATGTTATTGTAACATCACCCAAAGTCTGTATGAGCAGGACCAAGATGTGTATGGGCACCACCAGACACATTTTGGACAGGCAAAAGGGCAGTCATGGGAAAAAGAAGCAGATGGTACTTTTTGTACTGCCTGCTATGACAACCATGTGCACATATAGTGTGGAGGGTCGAATTGTTCAAGTTTTTCAAGGACCATTTCATTCACCACTAAGCATCTTTCACGTCTAATTCTGATATGCATGAAAGATGCTTGATGATGTGTATTCACGGTAATGATGTTCAACTTCATGCAGCCATTGTTTACAGACTAATAAAGAGTGACTGGTCTTTTGATTATTTATTCTGTGCAAAGATGAAAATTTTCCAAGTGGAGTAGGTCAAACGTGGCTGACCAAACCACATTGTAATTTTGGCCCTCACTTGGTTTTTTCACATATCTATCTTGCTCTTTGCTGTTGTCATCACAAAATAATGCACAGGTCTTCAGAGTCTAAAGGGTATACAATCCTTGGGCAGCGTCTTTTTTTCCCTGACAAAAATTTGTTCTTCTTCAACCTCATGCCAAGTCTCACTAATCCAATGAAAGGATCCAATGGTCCAAAATTCACTTTCTTTGCAAGAGCACCCAATGTTTATGGTTTAGTTTTGTTTCTTCAAGGAGTACCATAGTGGCAAGTCTCAACATCATGTTGAAGTTGCATTTGTACCATAGTGGCAAGTCTCGACATCATGTTGAAGTTGCATTTGTAGACATTGCTGAAAATATCAAGCAACACCACGAAATTTGTCAAAGTGCCACCATCACTGACAAGAGAATCACCATTTTCTTGTGTAGTGTTTTGTCAATTTCACCCATTAGGGTTCATCTTGAAACTTTTGTTGCTTTCATTTTGATCATGATTTGCAATGTCATCAACTCATATGTGTTTCAAGTTGCCAAAGTTTTGAACAAATGTTCTTTTGCCTTATTTAATTTTTTATTGGTACACATTGCACATTAAGTCTATGACATTGCAAAATGTGATTATGTTGTTCTTCAATATGAATGGCAAGGGGTGGGCATCATTTAATGTGTGTATTTAGTATTAGGTGAGCATTGAACAAGCAACAAACAACCTCCAAAATCACAAGCTTCAAAGTCTAGATCTATCACCTACTTGTCGTGTTGAAAATCAAGAATTGATTGTAATGACACCACCGGCCATGTGTTGTTGTGACATTGCAACAATTAAGCATGCCATTGCAACTTGCTAAGTTTCTCAACCCTAAATCCAGAATTTTATCTTAATCAAATTACAATACATATCAAAGTTAGAACATGAACATGATGCATCAAATTTGTTATGTCCATTGTCTTCTTGTTTGCTCCAATCTTGTTGTAGAAACACACTATAGGTTTAAGAAAATCCCTAGCAACAAAAACAAATGTGTGGTATTAGGGTTTGGAAATGGTCAAAACATCCTAATTTTATTTTGGGGAGGTGAGTAACTCTTGTGTTTTTGTTGGTTGTTAGAGTTCCCAATATTAAAAGTTAAAATAAGGCTATTGCAGTGAATGATTTTTTTTATTGATTATTCTAGAATTGGGTGGATCCCATTGTTAATCAATTTTAAATTGGATTTATTTGCTCCATTTTTTAAGTTGAAAATTTGGAATTAACTTGACTAGAGAGGTTGCCATGTGTGTTATACGAATTTGCTAATAAGAAACATGAAGGCAATTCAACATACTTAACCAACAAAAGGAAGACCAAGTAAGAAACAACTCTGAGTTTTTATTTCTTCTCCTCTTTGAATACTATAGATTGGTAATGGGTGGTTATGTCAAAGATGGATTTTAAGCCACAATTAGCCACATGAGAACTTATTAATTGTTGTTATTTGTTTAATAGTCCCTTGATATTTCTTTGGCCTACAATATATGGAAATATATTTACTTGGTTCAAATTGGTTTTCTTGTTGGAGTTATCCTACGACAATGGATGGATTTTCATTTAAAATTGATTATGCACAATAGTTGGCATATTTGATTGGATTAAGCACAATTTGTTTTGCATTGCACCAAATTTTATGGGATGTCATTCTTGCACTTAAAACCAAGAATATTGCTAGCCTAGGTCTAAATATCATTGCTCAAAATTGCTTGGAATTTGTAAAATTTCCATTCTTTGTAGGTTAATGATTTTTGCTTCATTATGTTGTTCATTGAAATTAGTAGTTGTGAAGAGTTTGTGATCAAACACATGTAACTTTATGAACTTTTAGGAGGAGGTTTTTGTTGCGAAGAAAGTGGAACCAAATTGTAGCTTGTTATGAAAAGTTCAAGAAATATTAGAGCTAGTGTGCTTGGAAAAAATACACTTGCAATTGAGCTTCCATGCAAATTACAAAATGGTGTTGTGTCTTATTCTTCTTCCAAATTTCAAATTCAAGAAAATTTTCCAAAATTTTGGAATTAGATTATATGAGGACACTACTTATCACCTTAAAAGTAATTTTATTAGAGAGTGCCACATGCATCATTGAACAAAAAATATTTCTTTGTCTCATGTCCCTGATCTACCACCACCTAACCAAATGAATATTAATGATCCAATTGAGGTGATTTTTAAAAATCCAAACCTTGAATTTGTTCCTCTTGTTGCTACTAGATGTGGTAGGCTTTGGAAACCACCAAGTGATGTAGCTTGAAAATTTTAATGAGTTTGGTTTATAAAAATGTTACAGGTAAAAATAGCCTTCAACAAGGACAACATTATTTTTGCTATCAAATGCACCATGTGCACAAAGATGGAGCATAGAATAAACTACTTGTTTTGAAATGGGATTCATTGGAAAAACATATCAAGTAGAGAACAAATGAAGAAGATATAAAGGTTATGGATAAGAAATGCACATGGACATGCAAAAATGAATTTTAGTATGTTGTCATGAAAAGTGTGTTTGTCATCAACTAGTTGCAATTTGGTGTTGTGAATTAAAATTTAAAAAGATGTTCATATAGTTTGCTTTCATAATTTTATTGTTGAATAAGGACAAACTTTGACATATTATGAAACTTTAAATCTTTCAAGTTGAATTTTATTGGAGCAACTTAATAGGTTGTCAAATGGCTAATTCACATCCAATAAAATTTCTTTCAAATCCAAAATGGATTCATTAAAATGTGTTGAAAGCTAGTAAAGAAGCCATGGGTTTTGCTGGATATGTTGCACTCACAATGAATGAAGTGACTAACATTGACAACCAAAGCTAGGTTTTTATGCATGGATATGTGGTGAAAAATTGATGCTAGATCCCCATTTTGTTGACAGTGGAGAGGATTGTTGACAACTCCAACTCAAATAACCCCAGACACATATTGATCAATTAATATTTTTATTGATCAATAGAGGAATTTTGAGGAAAATATTGTTAATCATCTTGTGTCTTTTGGTGCAAATGCAGTTAAAGTGCCTTACAAGGAATGCAGAATGGAATTTTAATGCAACTCCATAGAAATTATGCCCCACTTATGGTTGGAATACATTGCATGGTTCATAGGTGTAATGTGGCAATACAAATTTTCTCCAACTCACCAATTGTTTCAAGGTTAAAAAACCTTATGCGGTCTTTGTATGGGTACATTTCTAAGAACTAAAGGAGACCTTGAGTTTACTAAATTAACCCACATTATGGAAACAAATGGAATTTTTTTTTTGGGTAGAATGTGAAAACACATTGGATTTCTATGTTTTCTATGTGAAACAAGTTTTTTGTGAGTATTAGCCCCTCTTGATGAAGATGGCCCATGATGCACCCATTATGGCCTTGGTTGCCTCAAATCTTGATCTTGTATGTGATGTGGAAATTCACTATCCTTGGTGTGTTTCATTCCCATGTCGGAAACTGTCAATTCCTTGTGAAGTTTGCCTAGCTTTGTGATGTCTTTTGTCTTTGACTTTGTGGCAACAATCAAGATTTGTGAAGTTGATATCCACACGTTGTATGTGGACCTTGTTTTTGCTTTCAATGATGATATTTTTCGAGGATTTCATGGGTTGGTGGAAACCAACCATGATAACTTGTGTATGAAGTGAATAATTGATTTACACATTGAAATTGATCACCTAGGATTTGAATTCAATGGTTAGCATGTATGGGTGAAACACAAAAATTGGAAATAGGGGTTTGTGTTTTTGTGACCTCTAATAATATAGTTGTTTGTTGACATCATCATTTTATCATGATAGTTGTAACTTGCAACATTGCAATTTCATTGTTCCATCATCCAACACATAACATTCCATCATTTGAAGTTCGTCTATCATCCCACACGCATTGATTTCACCACACACACTAGTTCTATTGCATGGAACAAATTTGTCACATACACACCAACTCTAAACAAACCAAAGTTTTGCTACATATAACAACTTTTTTACATTTATTTATGTTCATCATTCAAGCTCCTTCTACCATCACTTGACATACTAGGTCCATTGTATACACTAACTCTATTACACATGCCAAATCTACACACCTAAAAGTTCTATGACAATTAAATATACCATTGTTCTTGGCTCCACCACAAGTTCCATTTGTCATTGACTCCTTTAGCAATTTGGCCCAAGATTTTTTGGACATTGGCCATAGTCTAAAGTGAACCTTATATTGACACGAAACATTGTTAGTTCACCACAAACATTTGGGTGCCAACTTTTGTGCTTTTCAAATTTTTGTGTGGTGAAAAAAGGTTCTTGGCAAATTTGTGTAAAACATGTTCATAGTGATCTTGGTGCCACTTTGTTTTCATGCTAAATGTGATGCCATATGATCTAATAAATTGTTTCAATAGTGGTCAAATGCATGAATGAATTAGATGAAAATTTATGTTTAAACCACTTCAGGTTTCCGTTTTTGTTAAAATGAACCAAAAGTGCCCATGTGATCAAGTCCTTATAAGGAGTGGGTAGTTAAAAAATGACATAGCCAAATACGATTGGTTATTAGGAGGAATATTTTTAAAATCATGATTTACATGTCAACATAAAATTTTAAAACATTTTTATGAGTCAAAGCAATGTTACATTATACTATTATGTAAATGTATATATTTTAAAATTCTCATAAATATGTCATTGAATTGAATTTTGAAGACTTTCAAGGAGTCAATTAAGTAACAAAAAATTTGTTACATTGTGTAGAATGTGTTTTTGAGTTCTTCATACTCAATAAATTCATTTAAAAAATTTCCAAATGTTTTTGTAAGTCACATTAGGCATAGATTTGTGCAATTTTATCTAAAAAATTCAACATCAATTTATTTTATGATTTGTAATAATGAAATATATAAAATTTGTTCCATGATTGGTTGATTTGTTTTAGCAAAACTTTGCTTCAATTGATTTTGAAGCAAATACATCAAGTTCATAAAGTATGAAATTGAACCTTGAGCTAGAAGTGGCCAAAACAATCAACTGAAAAACACTACTTCAACAAAGAAATAGTTTTAAAATTAAATCATGCAATAATGTATGTGCTTCAACATGCCTTTTTCCAAATTTGATTAGGATTTAAAACCATTATGCCAATTCACATTCTTTTGTCATCTTGAAAACTATTTTCATTTTGAATGTCATTGCTATTAGGGATTGCTTGAAGGACCAAAACATTTGTGATCAAGAACTTTTAGCATCAACCTACTTAAAAAGAAGGAAGGAAAATTTAAAAAACAATTTAAGAAAGTACTATGCACCTTTCTAACAGGCTAAGATGAAAAGGCCTATAAAGAAAGGTAATAGATGAGTTTTTAAAAGTCATTCATTGTTTTTTCAAAACTATTGGTACTAGTGTAGGTGTTAATTCACCCTAGCCAACATAGGTGGCTATAATGACCTTGTTAATGTTAGGTGGGGGTTACTAATAGTGTTGTGCCATTATTTAATTTTTCAAAAAACTAATAGTTCTAATTCTTTGAAAAAAATTAATGAAATAATTATTGGTCTTGGTTATTTCATAAACATGTGATTTTCATGAAAGAATCTATAAAAAAACCAACTATTTTTTGGTTGGTTATTTGATTTTTCCAAAATTTGAAAATCATGGATATATATGTCCATATTTAAATGTTGGAGTATTTTGAAAAATGTGGTTATAAAGTTTAAGAACGACTTTGATGACCATTAGGTCTATTCTTCTTTTAAATAACAATTTCACAACATTAGTTATCAAGCCCCATTTAAAACCACACTATCACACAAATTTTACTAATACTTTTTAAATGTATATACACCATAATGTTTTTAAAAATATGATTAAATGCATGGTGGCCACCAAGTGAAACATAAAAAATTGTAAGCTATGAGAACCAAATGATGCAACTCCCATTTTAAAGTGAAAAAAATGAACTCAATGTTTTGAATCTAATATATTGACAACATGCTAAATTTGTAGTTGAAGACAAATGTTTTTCAATTCCACCATTCATCCCAATTGGGGGAGAAATGATCATAGTTTAAAATGTCACCTATGTTTGGAAATTTGTCCAAGGCATGGCAAGTTGTATTGATGAATGTTGACTTCTTGTCAATTCATCGTCCATTTAACATTTTCAATTGGGTAGTGTTTGTTCAGATTCACTGTCCATCCAACATTCTGCAATTGGGTGCAAATGGGATACAATGAGCCAACATGATTACTGTAAAAAAGGATTGCATGTCCTTTTTGCCAAAAAAAACTTTTTCATATGAATGAATTTTGGAACAATTTTTTTGCAACTTGTTTCAATAAATGCTTATAGTTGTCCAAGTACATGACTTTTTTTTTTTCATCATTTTTGAATAAATATGAATTTTTGGACATGTCTTCATTCCTTGTAAATTTAGTGTTTCATCTTTTAAAATGATAATAATTTCAAATCATAACCAATTTTTCTTTTTATACATTTTTATGTTTTCTTGTATGATAAACTACAACTTTTATTAACACATCATTTACATTTTACCCAATTTATGTGTGGCAAATGACTTTTGATGTTCTACAATTCTGGATCGATTTTGGAAAGTTCTTTGAATTTTTAAAGTTTTACAATTCCACATATCTTAGGGTATGAGTGTTTTTATAATGTGGTTAATAGGTCTTAATCCTCTTAAATTTTTTCCCATCAAATGTGATTTATTATACGAGTCCTTTTGATAGTTTTTTGCAAAATTGATTTTTGTTCGATGCATTCTTGTTCACTTTAATAGGTTTTTAATCAAAACTTAAAATTTAAAATTTCATCAAATGGATTTTTGGTTTGAATTCCTTGACATTCATATGAATGAAAAAACAATAACTTACCATGATTGCCATGACTTTAAATGGCAAAACATAAATATTTATCCAATTTTGATTGTTTTTCTTTGTGGTCTAATGTTTTTTTTGGTTTGTTAGATTGTGACTGCACCCAATTGGGTAATGTTTGTTCTAGAGTTGGACAAGATAGTTTTTTACTTTGATGAAAAAAAACATCATGTTCATGTTATATAAAAATTAATTAGAACTATTTTAATTTTGGTTCTTGTTCCACCCACACATAAATGGAACTGAAAATCCAGCTCTGATCTAGCTTTGATTTTGGTTCTGAAAGTCAAATTCGCCTTTGGTCCACTTTTTATTAACCCAGACCAAAATTGATGGTTAGTTAATTCCCGATTAACCCTTGGCTCTAATCACTTAATAATTATTATTTTGGAAAGTGCATATTAAATGAATTTCAAAATTATACAAAATATGAAAAACAAATGTTTTGCTTAAAATGTGAAGAATTATATGCATTAATAATGCAACAAACCCAGTTTTTATGGGGCCAGAGCACTCTTAAACTTTAAACCCTAATCAATTCACAAAATAGTGAAAATTTTGTCACCAAAAAGTTCATTCAGCTAGCCACTAGAGTGAACTAGCTCACCATACATGATGGATGGATGGTGGGCGGAATCTAGGTTAAACATGGCCAAAGTTAATTATTATTGTGACTAGAAACATGGCTAATTTACATCATGATGGTTGAGTAATTACTACTGGTTAATATACGATTATACTTAACCTATTTCCTAGAGAGCCCAATAGGTTTTTATTATGTATAAATGGATCAATTAAATCTATAAATTAATCATATTGAATATGAAGTATTATTAAACTTAATATTAATCTAATTATTTTGATTTAATTTGAGTAATAATAATCAATATTAAAATATTATTTTTTTGAAACTATTATATGCATTTATTATATGCATATATTATTCTAATATATTTTTGTAATAATATATTTTTTACACATGTAAAATGCATTTATTTATTTTCATATTTAATTTGATATGATATAATTTTTTTATTTAAAAATAAATTACATATTTCCCACCCCTTACACTTTTATGTTATTTTATAATTACAATATAAAGATTTATTTATAATATAATATCATACTTTTACCATTAAATTTTATTTCAACATTGTATAATAATATCTAATTTATTCACACCAATGAATATTTAAAATGGATTGTATATCAAGACTTATAATTTTATTTTTTAAATTGATATTCAAGGTTCTTATATTACCTATATGTATAACAATTTTCTCTTTTTGGCAAAACATCATTAGTGAAAGGAAAAAAAATTACCTAGTTGTGTTTTTTTCCTAAAATTACCTTTTTAGCTACAAGTTCTTTTTTTTCCCTTCCTCCTTTAAGGGTATTCATGACAATGTGAGCTAATCTTCTTAGGGTGTGATGGAGGTGAGCTCATACTTTAATCCTTTCATGTGCAAACATGTCAAGAAGATATGTTTGTTGTTAAACAATTTGATTCCACTTGCGTTTGGTTTTAGATTTTTCTATAAAAACGCAATTGGTGAATAATCCAATTTTTTGCACTATTTGATAATTGTCAATTTTTTTGGTAATATGTTGGATCAATTGATAGATGGGGAATGAAAGATTTGGAGTTGGATTTTGTTTGTAAATCAATGATGCATGAGTTGATAGAAGAGTTGAAATAATTATATCATGTGTATGCTTATTCATAATCATGATGGTCCTAGTCACATGCATGCACATAAAATTTTGACACATTGAGTTTTGAGTGTGGTTTGGAAACACTAGAATTCCATAATATTTTCATATTATATAACATAATGCTTATAATGCCACATGCACATAGTATATACTAGGTGGTAGTAGCAAAATGTGGTTTAGAAGCACCAACATTCCATCAAATTCTCACACATAGCAACATGTTTAAAGACCACTTAGTAATTGTATAAAAGTTCTTCTTGCAAGTTCTATATTAATCAGCAAGAGTTAGTTTTAGACTTAAAAATCAAAATTAGTCTATCAATTTATAATATAAAACTAGTATCATTTTTGATACCCATTTAAAAACTAAATGGGTGTATTATTTAGTATCATTTTGCGTGACAATAGGTTTTTGCATTGTACAAATTATTGATATTTTCACATGATACTAGGTTGAAAATGTCACATTGATCTAACCTAAACCATTTCTAACTTTTTGCAGGTTTAGTTGCCCCTTAGACTCCTAATGAACCATAGTAACAAGATTGGTATGGAAGTGAAAATGTGAGGAAGACACAAAGAAGTCAAGCACATGAGAATGTGTGTTACTAAAGGCAAAAAGATCAATGGGTCACACAAAATTAAAATTGAGAATGGATGGAAAGAGTTCAAGACAACTTATGAGTTGAAAGTAGGAGACCATCTTTCACTAAAAGTAATTGTAATAGTGAAAATTTGTATGAGTTCTTGCATTTTGAAGGATATTAAGTTGAAGGATAACTTATTTACAACTTTTTTTCAAATCTGATTTAATGTCACAATGTGCATGAAAATGGATAAAGAAAAGTCATTGTTTTTTAATACATGATTATAGATGAAATTTTTTGTTTTTGACCAATATTTGTGAATTAAGGGGCACCCATCAAAATAGTGGGCATCTACATCAAAACAATGTTTTAACCATGTAGGCCAAACTCTAGTATATTTCAAAGAACATCAATGTGGGAGAAAAGGGATAAAGAGGGATGTTTGCCATCTTGTGTTGAATTTGGAATGTTGGTCTTGTACTTGAGTGACCTTAAGGATATTAGTTCAAAACTTAACATGAAAGGACAAAAGCAAACCCAAAAATAAGGTGACTTAAAATATATTAAATTTATTATATAACTAAATTTGTTGAATCGAATCATTGATTTGTCACTAGCATTATAGCAAATCTAGGCTAATATGCTATTAGGGTTTCATAAAATTCATGAAACCTAGCTGCACAAAAGGGTATTCAAGGCATGCCCATTGCCATGTGCATGACATTGGGCCTTCATGGCAACCATGTATGACCTTATCATTCACATGTAAATTGCCATGTCATTACTATGTAGTGGCATCATAATGGACATTTTTTTGATTGTCAAATTTCCATTAACAAAAGATATACCACAAAATAAAATAAAATCATAACCATGGAGTGCAAATTTTATTTACATGTGTTGAAATATATTATTACACAATTATATTAGATAATTTTTATGTGTAAAAATGAATAAAAATTATAATTTCAAAAAATTCTTCAAGGTTTGGAAAATATTCCTCATAATTATTACATGCCCCATTTAGTTGACCCTTAATTTAAATGGAATAATATTCTTATAATATATAAACTAACCAATGATCAAATATGAAAGTATTCCATACCAAGGATTTTGGTAAATGTTCATGATAATAACCATTTTGCTAAATTCCATAAAATTTGCATAATTTTGAAATTGAAGGGGGTGAGGATTGTGGATGAAGGTATTTATTGGGATATTATAAAATTGAAAGAATAATACTATGTGCACCAATTTTCAAGCCAAATTTTAGTCTTTTTTCCATTCAATTTATTTGTCTTTTAATATCCAAGTGAAATAACACATATTTAATTAATTTAAAAGTTTACAAAAGTCTGAAAATCCAAACAATAACTTGACAATGTTATATTTATTCAAACTTTCAATTTTAAATCACCTAATGGATACCAAGACTAGAAGGAAAAGCCTATAAAAAAAATAAAAATTAGCCTTGTGGATATGTGTTCATATCTATTCATGAAGGAAAAAAAAAAAGGTTTAGGAACAATAGTATGTAGGATTGTTGATCATGATTTATTGCAGCAAGAGCAAGATTTGATTTGAAAACTAAAGTGTAAGACTCACATTGTATAATAAGTCTAATGATATATGATATCAAGCTTTGAAAAAAAAAACTTCAAAGTTGTGAGCTTACTTATTTTTTGGGGGACAAATTGAAATCATGAGCTTATGATGATCATGATGAATAGTTTGATGATGAAAATGACAATATGGCACAAGTGTTACAATGCCAATTGAAAAAATCATAGATTTGATTACATGTTGAGTGAAAAAAAAGTCAAATTGTGCAAATGTTTTATTTTCCTAAATTGTTGTTAATAAAAAAGAGTCAACAACAACTATGAAAAATAGAACATTTGCACAATTAGATTTATTTTTAACTTAATAATGCAGTTCAATCTATAATTTATTTTTAGCCGTCATTACAACACGTGCACCAAGTTGTTAGGTTGTTGTTTTTAAAAAAAAATCTTAAACACAAAACCTTAAACCATATTAACCTCAAACCTCCTAAACCCTAAAAAATAGAAATATGTTGAATGGTACACCGCATCCAAACCAAAATATGATTCATTTATAACAACACAAACAATTTTCCCATGGTGCCCATTAAGAGGTTAACTTAGAAAATAAATAGTTTTGAAAAATTCTATAAGAAATGAAGTTATAGTGAACAATTTTGATCTCTATTGGGTGAAATGACTTCAACATAGAAAAATAAAATGCAATAATATACATAGAAAAATTGTATATATTATTGTATTCCATTTTTCTATGTTAAAGACAAACATATATATAGACACATAGAAACCAATTAATTAATTAAACTATGACTATTTATTTTAGTTTGAAAATCATATTTGAACTATATTGATTTTTTTAATAAAAACATACAAATATAATATACACACAAAGCATCCACATGAAACAATATAAACATTTACACTCACACCCACACCAAAAAAACACACAAAAATATGTACCACACATCAAAATATCTATGCCATACATGTGATGACACCTATAATTTTATGTATTCTTTTCAATGCACATTTTCTTTTATACATATAAACAATAAAAAACACAAAAAAACATAAACACACATCCACATACATATATATATAAACATATACAACCACACATCCATACATACATATATATCTATACATAGATACAACTTAGATTACATATAAATAAACAAAAATCATACATTTTATAGATTTACAATGATTTAATTGATTCGGATGCAAATTTCATTTAAACCATGAATTAGGACATATTAGTACAACAATGATTTCTAAGCAAAATTCAATATGAAATATTACCATGGTGATGAAAAAAAATTATGTAACTATTTATTGAAGTTTATAAATCAATTTTTGATAATAAACCTTATAATTCATCTTTAAACCATAAACCCTAAATCTAAGTTATATACACTAATTCTAGAAACATTAAATAAATATTTCAAATATGAACCACTTAATAAATATTTTATTACCTTTCAATTATTTATGAAGGATTGATGTATCCTTGAATGATAAATTAAATACCTTCTTATTTTTAATTTAGTATTGATTTTGAGTTCATGAACACAGAAAATTTAATAAAATATTTGATAATTACAAAATAATTGACTATTGACATTTTATTATGTAAACTACATTTAAATATATATTAAAAAATAACTTCTTGTGAAATATTGAATAGTCATTAATTAATTTAAAAGTATGTTTTAAATTAAATCTATAAAATTAAATACCCTATTGTTACTCAAAAATAATTATTCAAAAATCTAAATCAAACCACCCCACCACTTTGTAAAAACAATATGACTCCAAATGGATTTAACATCTATCGTTGAACTTCCATGAAATGTTTTGTCAATGTGTATAACAACATTTGAACTTCAATTTTTTTCATAAATATAATTAATATGTACTTAACTAGGTAAATAGGTAGGTACACATGCCTACCTACCTATGTTTTTAAATGTTCATACCTACTTATGTAAACTATAAGTAAATAAAAAAATTGTCTTCATATATAAGTAGATAGTAGGTAGGTAGATAGATAAATAGAGTATAGGTAGGTAGGTAGGTAGGTGGGACATAGGTAGGTAGATGGTAGGTAAAAGCTTCCTTAAAAACAAAATGTTTTATTTTATTTCATGGAAAAACAAGGTTACATTTTCATGTAAAATTATATGTAATTTTAAATCAATTGCAAAGTTGGGGTATACATTACATGGGCAAAATTTGAATATAATGATTAACATTATAAATGCATTGAACCTAACGTAAAATGAAAATTGAAGGTTTGAAGTAGAAATTTAGTTGTTTAGTCAAAAATCAAATGAAATAAATCTAATACTCACTCTAAAATCTTAACAATTAAACTTCGATTCAATATTTTTTACAATATTAGATTGGATGTGGATGAAACCATAAGAGCATCTTATTAGAAGTAAGGTTTAATTTAGTGCATTTTTCGAATCCCCATTGCTCCCATTTGTAAGCTTTTCATTTTGTTTCAAAGTTGAAGCAACAACGTAACATTAATGTTTTTCAGCTCATCACTTTGCGAGCTTCGTTGCTAAAGATTTGACGAGCCATCGCCATTCTTTTGGTTCACAAAGCTTGCATTGAAGCTCCATTGTGCCCACCAAAGTTTTTGGCACCTACTATTCAAGTATGGATGCACTTGAATTCGTTTTTGAGTTTCGAACGCCATTGCTTTCTACTTGCTAAGATGGTTGTCATAAATAATTCAAATCAGACTTGAGGAGTTATTGTGGCAAGCTCACAACTGCGTGTCATTTTTGTTTGTAAGTTTGTTTTGTAAAGATGACAAAGATTGCATGAAGGGACTTTTTTTAGGCACAATCATAGATTGTCAAATCATGCGCATTTAGGCCAAATCATAATTGTGAAATGAATAGGTGCAAAGATGATGAAGGTATGACTAAATCTTGATCTAGGTAATCTTTGAGCCTTTGTATTAACCTCTATTTTTTAATTTTCTATGTTGCATTTGCATTTGCTTATACAACACACTATCGATTGAATTCAAATTTTGATAATTAGGTTTGCATTTTTCTAGGCAATCTAAATAGCTAGTGGTTGTTAAGGAGAAAGTAGTAGGATTGTTGTAGTAGGTAATCAAATTCATACATGGAAAATTGGGTCTTAATATAAGAAAATTTGTGCTATTGGAGCTAAAGCAAGACTCATCACTTCGACCAAAGGTAGAAAAGAAGGAGAAGCTATTTCCACGAATAAACATGATTTAGCTTGCACCAAATGTGGAAGAACTTGGACTTCTTTTCAGAAACTTTGAGGTAGAGCAACAAATGCAGCTTTTAAAGCTTGTGTCGAGTGTTAGGAGCACACAACCATTGGTGATCTTTCCACCTATTTTTGTAGAACAACTCTCAGAATAATTGTTTTCTCTAATAAAAGCAGTTAAAGATAGCACGCATAAAAGTTTTCCCACTTTGATGTTTCATCCATGCTTGCTCCTTTTTTTTTGAAACCAAAGGGCTCAACAACAAGGAGAAGCAATGTTTTGTTGGAGTTTAACATGGTGTGAAAGTTTTGGCGTGATTATAGGCAAGAGTGGGAGGTGTGGGTGTTTTCCATCTTGGTGTAGAAATGACAATAACCAGCTCTGATGATCATTATTTAGGTTGTTTCCCACAGTTCCACAATACATAACTAGATAAATGTATTCCTTTTTTATGTGTAGGTGACATGTTCTTCAATGGCATTTGTCTTCAATGGTTATGAATTCAAAGACATGTGCATTAGTTTAGGGTTTAAAAGTGTTAGAAGATGGTAAGCATGTTTGTGAATGAAGATTTAGAATATTATAATCTAATTTCTAGCTATGATTTGTTGATATCTTTGTAGGGCTAATTTGATTAATATCTAGATGCAATTATGGGAGTGTTAGAAATGTGGTCACATAGCTCACATGTACCTACATGTCATGGTAATTTAAACATTGGAAATGCTTTGAAAAATACAACACAAATTAAAGGTATGCAAGCACATTCTATTACTTTATGTTGTTGTGACTTGTATGATTATTGTCTAGGATTGTTGCATGCATGTACATGATAAGTTACAAATTTTCTATCATAGTCATGGAATTCTTTTGAACATGGGTGCATGAGTTAGCTTTTGATGTAATGCTCTTTGTCAAGGATCAAAATAGGAATGCCATTCAACTATATAAACCACACATTGAAAACTCTAATTTGTTAGAATTGAGGTTTCATTTATTGTAGGTCATGGAATAGCCACCAATTTTCTAATTTCTTCCTAACATTCTACAAGACTAAATTGGCCACAAGTAATCTTCATTCCATGAACATTCTTGTTTTTACCTACTTGTTGTTACAATTGTTTATGATTACAAATGCTTGAAGGGATATGAGAAAGGCAATGATGGCCCATGAAATAGATGTGGCTTCAAAGAAGGTTTTTGGTGTTGACCTTCCCTAACAACTACAACATGAATTTGCCCAATTGGGTGAGGACAAGTTTCTAATGGAAGAAGATGAAGCAACTTTAGATTGATGTGCCTAGCAACATTTAGGTATGGTTTTCTTCACCTCTCCTATACACAATCATAACTATCCATTTAGTAATAAATGAAGGCATGAAGTTTTACACAATGGAGAATTTAGACTGCCACTACCATACACCTTTTTTGGATGGGAAATGCTAGAAAACGCCTGGCGCCAATAGGCATTTTTTGGATGGGAAATCCTAAAGAACACTTGGTAGTTGCCAAGCGTTTTCTAGATCAAAAATGGTAGAAAATGCATGGCAACCGCTATGCATTTTTTGGATGGGAAATCCTAGAAAACACCTAGTGGCTACCAAATGTTTTTTAAATGGGAAATCCTAAAATACACCTGGTGCCCACCAAAGGTTTTTTGGATTAAGAATGGTAGAAAATGCCTAGTGGCCACCAAGCATTTTCTAAATAAAAAATGGTAGAAAACGCCTAGTGGCCACCCAACATTTTCTAGATGGAAAATGTTAAAAAACACTTGGCGACTGCTAGGCGATTTCTAGATTGAAAATTTTTAAAAACACCTCATGACCACTAGGCATTTTTTGGATGGAAAATGTTAGAAAATGCATGGTAGCTACTAGACATGTTTTGGGATGGAAAATGCTAAAAATTGCATGGTGGTTGCTAAGTGTTTTTTGGATCCCAAATTCTAAAAGACACCTAGCTGCTAAGCATTTTTTGGACCAAAAATGCTAGAAAATGCCTAGCTATTGCAAGGCATTTTTTGAATCGGAAATGGTGGTCACTAGGAGTTTTCGGGATTGAAAATGGTAGAAAACGCTTAGTGGCCGCCAATAGTTTTTTGGATTGGCAATTTTAGAAAAGGCCTTGACATTGTAAGGTGTTTTTTAGATCAAAAAGTGTAGAAAATGCCTAATGGTCGCTAGGCATTCTTTCAATTATAAATAGTAGAAAACGAATGGCGACCATTAAGCATTTTTTGGATAGGAAATCGTACAAAACGCATGGTGGTCATGAAGCACTTTCTAGATAAAAAACTAGTGGGAATCCAAGAGAACATTTTTGTATACTTATATTAGGCACATAAACGTTTGGCTACCATTAGGCATTTTTGCGCAGGGCTATTGGGTGCATAAATGTTTGGCGATCGCCAGGCAGTTTTGTGTAATTATGTTGGGCGAAGACACGCCTGGTAGCCTCCTCGCGTTTTTGCTCATTGATATTGGGCGTAGAAACGCATGGTGGCCACCAAGTGTTTCTACATAATAATGATAACTTATAGTGGGCAGGTTGAAAAACACATGTTATGGCTAGAACTCTTATCCTTGATCTAATGCCACATTCTTAGTTTAATAGGATATGGATGAAGGATTCATATTTGGTAGTTCTGTTAGTATTTGGGACACTAATGAAAATGAAAGGGTGAGGATTAATATTGGAACATGTAGAGATTCATCAATTGTTTCTATATATGAACCCTGTGGAGTGGAAAATTGCATAGTGGTTTTAATTGAAGCTGTGAATGAAGTCTATGAGCAATGAAAACTATTATATCTAGTTCCATGTGTGAAATACTATGGATCAACAGTCAGAATAAAGGTTTTTTGGCCTTGCAAACATCTATTGATGAATGATGAAGAGCTTGCGATGACGAGAAACCAATGTCACGTGATAGTGGATGGGGTGAATAATCTCTTGAAGAAGCGAGTTTCATGTAAGGACAATTCTTTGGCGGAGAGCTTTCGGGCTAAAAACATCCGTGATGCAAAGAATATGGGTAATAGAGTTAAGGACTTGTGTAATGAGGAATTATGTGGTGAAATGATTTATATATTTGAAGATGGTGTGGAAGGGTTCGTTGGGGAGTTTGGGTCTGATTCCATGAACAAAGAAGGAAGTGAAAAGAATATTGCGAAAGGCAATGAGGAGGTTGGTAGCGAAGAAAATTTTGAAAAAAATAAGGAGGAGTATAACCAAGGGAATGCACGTGTGAATGATGATGTAGTGCATGGCCATGGTGTGAAAAGGAGAAATTCAAATATATTAGGAAGATGTTAGTTTGAGTGGCAAAGAACAGAATGTGATATTGTGGACGATGTTAGGGTTTTCCTTGCAAAAGGTTGTGTGGTTACATGTGACCCACATGAAGCAGTTCTTGATGATCAACTTGGGGAGGGCCATGTTTTACTATGCATCTTGTATTATCTTGCAATTGTGTCAGTAACAATGACCATTTGGACATGGCCACTGGTTTAGACAATTTATTAATGGGTACCCCTCCATAGAACATTTAATTTCGTTTAATGAAACCCACATACTAAATGTTGATGGTGTGGGAGTAGTTGGTGTAAAAAATATATATATATATTCCTTTCATAAAATGAAGCGAAGTGTAGCTGATTTAGAGGGTTCCATTTCTAGAATTGAGAATGTGTTGTTAGAAGAGTATGTGCGTAATGTGGGTGCTGCAAAGTGTTGTGCCATGAATTATTGTCAACATTTTCCTCGTGAAACAACTTTGTTGTTGGGGTAGGAGTTTTGGATTTTGTCATTTAAAGATTGTAGAGTCTATGGTTTAGATATTCCAAGAAGGTTGCATATGAAGAGAGTCAAAAGCAAATGAAATTTTATTATTATTCAGGGTTTAGACATTTCTGAAATTGTTTGGTACCAAATAGTTGGTCTTTCCAGGTTGACATATGTGTTGTACAAATCAGACAGCAAGTGAAGTTGTCGGTTTCTACCACATGGGAATAAAGGTACACATAAATTATGTATGTCAATTTGGCAAGAGAAGTCCAATGTTCGATCGTTGATTGATTTGTCTATGAATACGATGTCACATCAAATGAAAGGGATTGGAAATGGTAGACAATATGTGCGATGTCATTTGCCTAAAACATGGAAGAATTTGTAAGAACACAATGATCAAGTAAATTATATGGAACGACCAACATTTTTTGTTTTTATCTTTGGTGACAAATGCCTAGTGGTCACTGAGTGTTTCTTGTGAAAAATTATTTTTTGACAAATTGAAATGTATTTTTGAATGTATATGTGAGGGTATATATTTATAGTGGAAAGCCTAATATTTCTTTGTTTTTTTATATTTGTGGGATGGCAAATAAGCAACGAATTAACCATTGGAGGTATTTTTCAATTTGTTATGAGTAGGTTGAAGGAAAAACACCATTTGAATGTCGATGTGTGAAAGTGGGGGTTTGTGTTTGTGAAATGCACTATTTGTGAATCCATGAAGGACTTGATATCCAAATTGGGAAAGAATAGCAATGAGGTTCTAAAGTATGTGGTGAAGCTAAAAAAACATATCCTACACCAAAAATCATGTAGAAACTTATAACATACTTGGAGGACAAAGTTAGTGAGATCAAAGGATGAATTCTTATGCATTATTCATGACAAGATGGACCATGCAAAAACTGTGCTTTTAAGGTTGTAAGTGTGTAACAAAATGATATTTGGCCTTAGACAATTGCCCATTACCTTTATGGTAATGATAGCGTGTGGTCATGGGGATGAGAAATATGCACAATATTTTAATGAGTTGTGGCCAAACAATCCTAATTTCATAATTGGGTCCTTGTTGTGATTATTGCAGACTTTGGAGGTAGCCCCGATTTCAAAGTCAAAAGTTTTGTTTAAACACCCCTCACAAAACTCTTCTTTGCATGTATGTTGCAAAGGAAATCATGTTTCATACATGAATTATTCACCCCAGATCAAATTGTTGGTTTGAAGCCTTCGCTAAGAA
>Ga0116231_10007395_pt1 | contig 20140 bp, 20 predicted proteins | sample S1TSphgellanicum_2_FD_89695 | JGI IMG/M metagenome (GOLD analysis project Ga0116231, IMG submission 89695) | Host-associated microbial communities from peat moss isolated from Minnesota, USA - S1T2_Fd - Sphagnum magellanicum MG | ecosystem: Host-associated > Plants > Peat moss > Unclassified...
ACACGCTCGCGTTCCTGGAACGCGCCGAATATCTGCGGGGCTGAGCGGGTATGCCCGACCGTGCGTGCGGAGGTCAGCCGGGCTTGGCGGCCTTCATGAGCTTCAGCAACTCGATCGAATTTTTCGCACTTGCTTTGAGCAACACGGTCGCAGCGGCCGGATTGCCTTTCCTGGCCTGTTCCCGCGCCTTCTTGTGGTCCTCCTCGGCAACGACATGCAGCATGAAGGCCTTTTCGTTATCCTTGGTGGGCTGCGTTTTCATCGCCTGCATGCAAATATCGTTGAAGTCCTCCCAGACCTTCTTGAACTCCTTCAGGTCATCCAGGAAGTCCTGATGCATCTTGCCGCCTTCCTGCACTTTCGGGTCGAATTTCGAGATATCGGCCCCGAGCTCTTTCTCCAGCCACATCTCTTCTTTGGACAACTTAACTTTCGTCGCCATGGTCCGTCTCCATTTTGAGAAAAAACCTCTCCGCCTTCGGCTAATCAAACGGTTGTTTTTGACTAAGCGCAAATACTTAATGCAGCGGCAAGCATGCCGAAATGTTATACTCAGGCGGCGAATTGCAGGCGCGCCAAGCGGCCATACAGGTCATTCTGAACCAGCAGCGAATCATGCGTGCCGATGGCGACGATGCGGCCAGCCTCCATCACGACGATCCGGTCCGCCCGGCGCACGGTCGCGAGACGGTGCGCGACCACCAGCGTGGTGCGGTCACGCGCCAATACGGTGAGGGCATGCTGCACGGCGGCCTCGCTCTCGGCGTCCAGCGCGGATGTGGCCTCGTCCAGCAGAAGGATTGGCGCATCGCGGAGAATGGCGCGGGCGATGGCGACGCGCTGGCGTTGGCCGCCTGAGAGGCGCACGCCCTTCTCGCCCAGAAACGTGTCCAGACCCTGGGGCAAGGCGTGCAGGAAATCGGCGGCGGCGGCGGCCACCGCTTCACACACGTCCACGTCGCTCGCCTCGGGGCGGCCATAGCGGATGTTCTCCAGTGCGGTGGCGCCGAAGATCACCGGATCCTGCGGCACCAGACCGATGCGGGCGCGCAGATCCGCGGGATCGACGGTGGCGATATCGACGCCGTCCACCAGCACGCGGCCGGACTGGGGATCGTAGAAGCGCAGAAGCATCTGAAACACGGTCGTCTTGCCCGCGCCGGAAGGGCCGACGAGGGCGACGGTCTCACCGGGACGAATGACGAGGGAGAATTGTTCGAGCGCGGAGGTATCGGGGCGGGCCGGATAGCGGAACGTGAGCGCATCGAATTGCACGCGGCCCGACGGCGGCACAGGGAGACGAACCGGGCGCGCCGGGGCAGCGATCGTCGGGGTTTCGCCTAGCAGTTCGAGCACCCGGTCCGCCGCGCCGGCGGCACGGCGGACGTCGCCCCACACCTCGCTCATCGTGGCGCCCGAGGTGGCCAGCAGCACCGCGTAGAATACGAAGGCGGAGAGTTCGCCGCCGCTCATCCGCCCGGCGATCACGTCCCGCCCGCCGACCCAGAGGCTGAGGGTGATGGCCCCGAAGCCGAGCAGGATGATGATCAGGATCAATGTCGCCCTGGTGCGCACGCGCGCCACGGCGGCGGACACCGATCGCTCCACGCCGGCGGAGAAATCGGCGCGCGCGTAGGGCTCGTGGGTGAAGGCCTGCACCACGCGCAGGGCGTTCACCGTCTCCTCCGCCATCGCGCCGAGATCGGCCACCCGGTCCTGCGCGGCGCGGGAGAGGCGCTTCTCCCGCCGGCCGAACAGAATGGCCGGCACCACGACGAACGGGACCACCAGAACCACGATGGCGGCGAGCTTGGGGCTCGTCACGATCAGCATGGTCAGCGCGCCGGTCAGCGTCAGCACGCTGCGCAGCGCCTGGGAGATGGCCGAGCCGATCAGCGCCTGCAACACGGCGATATCGGCGGTCATGCGCGAGAGGATGTCGCCGGTGCGGGCGGTCTCGAAGAACGCGGGGGAGAGCCCGGTGACGTGGTCGAACAGATCGCGCCGTAGATCGGCGGCGGCACGCTCGCCGAGCCACGAGACGAGATAAAACCGCCCGGCGGTGGCCACGCCGAGGGCGGCCACGACGGCGAACATCGCCAGCGCCGCCTGGTTCAACTGGCTTATGCTGGAGGAGGCGAAACCCGAATCGATCAGGTGGCGCACCCCCTGGCCCAAGGTCAGCAGCAGTCCCGCCGCGAGCAGCAAGGCCGACGCCGCAGCCACCGCGCGGCCCCGGTAGGGACGCAGATAGGGCAGCAACAACCGCAGCGACCGCAGATCCCCGGGCCGCCTCTCGGTTCCAGCGATCATGGGCCGGGCCTCAGGCCGCGGCCGCGACCGCCTCGGCAAGGCATCCCAGTTCGACCCGCCGGTCCGGTTCGACCCGCAGCGCGCAGTCCGGCGGCACGGCCTGCCAGCCGGTCCGCTCGTCATCGATCGGTTCGGAGACGATGACGAGGCCGGTCGCGTCCTGGCGCCAGTAGAGCGTGGCCGGCTTGCCGTCCGAGGCCCAGCGGAAGGCCCAGACCCGTTCGCCATCGGTCAGCGCGGCGGTGAAGCGCAGCGGCTCGGCCACGGCCGCGTCCAGCATCAGCCGCCGTACCCGCGCCAGCGTATCGGCAATGGCGCCCACGGGATCCTGCTCGAGACCATTGGCCATGGCTGCGAGCAGGATCGCCTCGGAATCCGTGGTGCCCTGGCGATGGTGATACAGGGAATCGGGGATCATCGCGTCCACCTTGCGACGCACCGCGGCCCAGCCGCCGACTTGCCCGTTATGCATGAACAGGAACCGCCCGACGGCGAAGGGATGGCAGTTCGCGCGGCTCGTCGCCGTACCGGTGGCCGCCCGCACATGGGCGAAAAACAGCCGGGAGCGAACCTGATTGCAGAGCGATCTGAGGTTCTCGTCCGACCAGGCGGGGCGCACCTCGCGATACAGCCCCGGCTCTGGCCGCTCGCCATACCAGCCCAGGCCGAACCCATCGCCGTTGGTCTCGGTCTTGCCCTCGCTGGCGTGCAGCGATTGATGCACCAGCGAATGCGACGGCGCCGCGATCAGCGTCTCCATCAGCACCGGCTCGCCGAAATAGGCCAGGAAGCGACACATCGGGCAGCCCTCCATCGTCGTTCCCAGGCTCGGGCGGCCGGGCGCGGCGTGTCAATCGGATTACGGGCGCTTTGACGCTCCGGCAAGCCGCGACATTGACATCGGCGGGAGGCGGGGGCGATACCGCCGCGCACCCTCCCCCCGGAACCCCGCTCATGCCTGTATTCGCCTACGTGTTTCCCGGTCAGGGCAGCCAGACCGTCGGCATGGGCCGCGATCTCGCCGCCGCCTTCGCCGCCGCCCGCGAGGTGTTCGAGGAGGTAGACGAGACCCTGAAGCAGAAGCTCTCCAAGCTGATGTTCGAGGGCCCGGCCGAGGAACTCACCCTCACCGAGAACACACAGCCGGCGCTGATGGCCCATTCGCTGGCCGTGCTGCGGGTGATCGAGCGCGAGAGCGGCGTGCGCCTGGCGGATCGCGCGGTGCTGGTGGCGGGCCATTCGCTGGGCGAATACAGCGCCCTGGCCGCCGCCGGGGCGTTCACCCCCGCGCAGGCCGCCGCCCTGCTCCGCCGCCGCGGCCAGGCGATGCAGCAAGCCGTTCCCCCCGGCGAGGGCGCGATGGCCGCGCTGCTGGGCGCCGAACTTCCGCTCGCCGTCGAGATCTGTGCCGAGGCCGAGACGGGCCCGCTGGGGCGGCAGGTGATCCAGCCCGCCAACGACAATGGCGGCGGGCAGGTGGTGATCTCCGGCCACAAGGATGCGGTGAACCGCGCCATCGACATCGCCAAGGCGAAGGGCGTGAAGCGGGCCATGCTGCTGCCGGTGTCGGCGCCGTTCCATTGCGCGCTGATGGCGCCAGTGGCGGCGGTGATGCGGGAGGCCCTGGAGAACGCCCCTCCCCTCGCGCCCGCCATCCCGCTGATCGCCAACGTCTCCGCCGCCAAGGCGACCGATCCGGGCTCCATAATCGACCTTCTGGTCGAGCAGGTGACGGCGACGGTCCGCTGGCGGGAATGCGTGCAAACGATGGTGGCGCTGGGCGTCGACAGCTTCGTCGAACTTGGTGCCGGCAAGGTCCTCACAGGCCTCGCCCGCCGCATCGCCCCCGACGCGACCGGCCTCTCGGCCGGCACCCCGGCCGAGATCGAGGCGCTGCTGAAGGTGCTGTGACTTTCGTCTGGTTACCGCGCCATCAGGGCCTTGAAGCGTCGCGATCCAATGTGTTACGTTGGTGATATTTAACGATTAGAGAAGCTCGGATGGTATCTGCGAGCGACGACATGGTTCGTATCGGGGTCATTTCGGCTTCGTCCACCGAACATGCCGCGCGCGTGGCATCCGACCTCGGGCTGAGGCGTGTATGGCGGGAGGATTTGGCGCCGACACCGTATCCGGCCGATGTCGGACTGGTCTGGTTCCTCGGCTTCATTGAAGCGATCTCGCGCGGGCTGATACTCCGGCGACCCAACGCCTATTCAATCGTCGGCAACGCTGCCGACAGAGCACACATGCGCCAGGCGATGTCGCAACTATTGCTGCGAGGTGTCGATCTTATCATTTGGTGGACGATGCTCCCGCTTCTGCTCGATGGTCCCCCCGATGGTGACAACGCTTTCGATGATCTTGTCGAACAAGCGGCCAACCAAGGGGCCACTCTGGTCTTCCCTGGCAAGGCCGCCTTCGGTGTCGGGCGTCCGGGCCCCATATCGGTGAGCGGGATCGTTGCCACTCGGCCCTACCTTGATATCTGTCCTCGGCCGGTTCAGTGGGCCGACGTACCTGCCGGACCGGCCGATATCGCGACGTGGGGCGACTGGGATGCGATCGCTTCGTCCTGGCGGAACGTCGGACTGGAAATTGCAGGCCCCAAACGACCTCCGCTGCTGGGCGGCCACACTTTTGCCGTGTGGTCCATCGCAAGCGCGATCGCCGTATCGCTCGGAGTGGATGCAAGGAAGCCGACGCCTTCCGAGGTCCGCAGCATGCTCCGTTCACTGTGCGCCCCGATCCGCGTTCGCCCCGAAACCTGCTCCCCTGTATTGGGGTTCTTCGAACCCGCGCAGTTTGATATTCTCCTGACGCGCTCTGCCCGCGCGACCGCCGTCGGGGCCGCATAATGCCCGTCATCGATATCCCGCTCGACCACACACATGCCGACCGCCACGAATATTGTCGCGACATCATGGCCGCTCTGGGCTTCCAAGGCGCCGGATGCGAGGTGGCCGTACTCGACACCGGAATTGATCCAGGTCTGATATCTCGGGTTAAGTTGCCGCTGCAGGGCAATGTGACAGCTCACGACTTTACGCGACGCGGCGAGGGATGGCGCGAGCCATCCGAGCAGCCTCATGGCAGCCGGATTGTAATCGACATCCTGCGCGCCGCGCCCTTGGCGACCGTTCACAGCCTCCGCGTCAACGGGGCCTCACTCGATGCGGATCGCGACGACCATTTGAAGGCCCTGGATTGGTGCGCCCGCCACCGGATCGGCGTGGCGAACCTCAGCTTTGTGTTCTACGACGGCTGCAGCAACCAGATGCCCTGCCAATTGTGCCGCGGCATCAACAGTGCCGCTCTGTCGTCGGACCTGTTCTGCGTCATTGCCAGTGGAGACGCCTACACCCTGGGCAGCATGCTTAATCATGGCAAGGCTCCCCTGCTCTGTCCTGCGTCCCACACTCCGTTCGCCTGGGCCGTTGCGAGCCCGGAGGTGGTTATGCCCGGGGCCGTCGTGATCAAGAACAAAGAGGGCGGCCTGTCGTTCACGACGGGCAAGTTTACCGCCGGTCTTGCCCAGCTTCGCGGCGCGATGAGCGGCAGCGATTTGTTCTCGATCCGCCGGGCGATCCGCCGTACGTGCATCCCAAGTCCCTACGTAACCGAGGACATTGGAGGTTTCGGCCGCCACTGTTTCCTCATGGCCTGGCTCGGCGCAAGCGGCACGCGCGAACACGCGGCGGGACGATTGTCGTTCGAGAAGACGGCGTCACTTCGACAACCCTTAGGTCCGGGCCCCGGTGGCGCGGATATCGGCGTCGTCCGCGCCATGCAGGCGCTCGTGGGGCATCTCGTGATGCGGCAGCGCTGGCGGCAGGCGCGTGACAAGGCCGAGGAAATGCTGGCTCTGATCGAGCCGTGGGGAGGTGTTCTTGACGTTGCCCTTGTACGGCATGTCCGCGCCGCGTGCCGCGAGGCGGTGGGCGATGACGTGGGAGCGGGAGTTGACTATGACGCGGTCCGGTCAATGGCAGATGCCGGTTTCGCCGCACCGGCAACAGGTGTGGCGCAATAGTATTCCAGGCCGCGGCGCACGACGATGGCGGCAAGATATATAATCGCCGCCTGCGTCAACGCGAGGCCGGCGGTGCCGGCGATGATGGCAACGACGGCGCCGTGCAAGGCGTCCTTCGATAGCTCGGTCAGCACCGCTTTCGGCCCATCGGCATCGCAGAGCAATGTCCGCAGCCTGGGCTGCACCTCAGCAAAAACCACCTGCCCGCGCTGGATGAGGGAGCCCAAACTCTGCGGTACCGCAGCGTTGCCGGCGGTCTCACGTCCAAGACAAAGCAGCAGTTCGTCTTCTTCCATAGAAGCAAGTTCAGCCTGGGTCGGCACCTCGGACATGCAACCCTCTCCCACGACAAGGGATTCTCACAGTGATGGAGTTCGCCCGCGATTGCGAGTGGTTTGAACATGATTTTTCCATCACTCGCAAAGGAGCGCCTCGCGGATAGCTTACCGTGGGAATCCGCATGGAAGTCGGCCCGCCATGGCGGCGCCTGGTCCAGCGGATCAACGACAACAGGGCCGGGGCGATAGAGATCTCCCGCAACATATCGCCCAGGGCCATCACCCGGCGCGGCCGACCTCCGCGCCGCCCACGAGAAGGATGCACCGTTGAAAGTGCCGTGACGTTAAGCGCAACGGTGTCTCGGCCGTCGCAACCGGTCCGTCGCGCGGGCGTTGCGTTGCCGAGGGGGCCAATGATGCGAATCGCGGCTTCGATTTCAGCCTTTGCCGATGAACCTCGCGCGCCGGGTGACAGCTTCACCATCCCGCCGATCGAGAGATTTTTTGAGTCGGTCGGCGGCGTCGTTCCCGCCATGCGGAAGCGTGCCAGGGCGCTGGACGCGGGCGCCGCGTTTCCCGCCGACGACATCGCCGCCTTGCGCGCTTGCGGCGTGTTGCGCGCACCGCTGCCGAGGCGCCATGGCGGGCTCGGGCTGGGGACCGAACCGGACGGCGCGTCGGGTTTGTTCGAGCTGTTGCGGTTGCTCGGCGGCGGCAATCTCGCCGTGGGACGGGTCGTCGAGGGCCATGTCAACGCCCTGCAATTGATCTGTCTCTACGGCACGGAATCGCAAATCGCGCGGGCCGCCGATGACGCGAAGAAGGGACATCTCTTCGGCATCTGGAACACGGAAACGCCACCGGGCGTCTGCTTAGTGGCAAACGGTAACGCTCTGAGCGGCCGCAAGGACCACGCATCGGCGGCCGGCAGCGCCACCCGTCCATTGATCACGGTCGATCAGGCACGGCTTCTGCTGGTGTCGCTGACGCCGGGCGCGCGTGCGACACACGGCAAGTCCAGCTTGCATGGCATGCGCGCGACGCAGTCGGGGTCCATCGATTTCAACGGATATATTCCGCACCGAACCGACTGGATCGGAAGAAGCGGCGACTATCTTCGCGAACCGGCATTCTCGGCCGGCGCATGGCGCGCCCTGGCGGTGATCGTGGGCGGCATCGGCGCGCTGGTGGACGAATTGCGGCACCAACTCCAGGCGCGCGACCGGCATGGCAATCCGCATCAGGCCGCGCGAATCGCCCAGGCCCTGATCGCGTGGGAGACCGCATCGCTCTGGACCCGCAAGGCCGCGGGTCTGGCCGAATCCGCCACGGCTTCTCCCGAGGATTCCATGAATTACGTCAACCTCGCCCGCCGCGCGGTGGAGATGGCGGCGCTGGACGCCATTCAACTCACCCAGCGCTCGCTCGGCCTCGCCGCCCTCGTGGACACCAATCCGGTCGAGTTGCTGATTCGCGATCTGACGGTTTATCTGCGGCAACCGGCGCTTGACGAAGCGCTGGCGGAAGCTGCGTCTCATTTCGTGGCGGCGCCACTGCCATGACGGTGGGTTCCGTTCTGCGGGCCATGCGGGCGCTGCCATTGATCAGCCTGGACACGCTCATCGGGACGGGCGATCTGCTGATCCTGGCCCCTCATCCCGACGATGAGAGCCTCGGCTGCGGCGGATTGATCGCGGCAAGCTGCGCGGCCGGACGGCCACCCTTCGTGCTGGTGCTGACCGACGGCGCCGGATCGCATCCGCGTTCGCGCAGCCATCCCCCCGCGCGGCTGCGGGAAACACGGAGAACCGAGGCGCGGGCGGCCCTGGCCGCTCTCGGGCTGGAACCGGCGCGCTGTGCCTTCCTCGGATTGCCAGACACCGCCGCACCGCACGAAGGCGCCGCATTCGACTGCGCCGTGGCGACCATCGTGACGCATGCAATCGGCACGGGTTGTGCCACGATCGCCGCGCCGTGGCAGCACGACCCGCATTGCGACCATCTGGCGGCGCATCGGATGGCGGTGGCAGCCGCAACGTCCTTGAGACTGCGGCACATCGCTTACCCGGTCTGGGGCTGGACATTGCCTGAGAGCGACGAGCTTGATGCGGTTGTCATGGGCGGAAGACTCGATATCGAGAGGCATTTGCCGGCCAAGCGTCGCGCCATCGCCGCGCATGAATCCCAGCATGGCGCCCTGATCACCGATGACCCGACCGGATTTGCATTGCCCCGGCATCTGCTGGCGATTTTCGATCAGCCCTTCGAGGTGTTTCTGGACATAAGATGAGCAGGAGAACCGCTTCCATTTCATCGGACTATTTCGAGGCGCTGTATGAAGGCGGCCGGGACCCGTGGCGGTTTGCGTCCAGCGCCTATGAGCGGGACAAATACGCCGCCACACTCGCCGCGATCGGGCCCGAGCGTATCGGACGGGCCTGCGAGGTCGGCTGCGCCATCGGCATATTCACGCAGGCTCTTGCCGGGCAATGCGCCTCGCTGCTGGCCGTGGACGCGGCCGACAACGCACTGATTCAGGCACGCGACCGCTGCGCGGAGCTCACGAATGTCACCTTCCAACGCATGTGCATCCCCGATGACTGGCCGAGCGGGAGCTTCGAACTCATCGTCTTCTCGGAAATACTCTATTACCTTGTGCCCGACGATATTCGGCTAGCCGCAAAGCGGTCGCTGCGTTCGTTGTCGGCGGGAGGGCGAGTCGTGTTGGTGCATTGGACCGGCGAGACGGACTACCCGGTGACCGGGGACGAGGCCGCCACCCTTTTTCTTGAGGCGTGCGGGGGCCGGGTGACGGCGCTCCGGCATGAAAGGCAGGAGGCTTACCGGTTGGACGTGGTTCAGGCCGAAATCTCGGCCAACTGATCGGCTGTATTCTGCGGCTCGCGCAGGCGGGCAAGGATTGATCGGGCCCGCGTGATTTCGCTGCCGACCGAGGTCGCTCGCACGGGGCGGCGGAACAGTATGGGGCTTGCGGTTTCCAGATGTTCCCAAGCCGCCCCGAAGAATCGGGAACGCAGCATATTCCGCACGGCAGACGATCGCAGCCGCAGATCGCTTGCCAAAGCGCGGGCGGCTCGCTCGTCGGCAGCGGCAACGCGCCACAGGTTCCGCGCCCGGCGCCGCAGCCTCGCACGCAGCGCGGTCTGCTCGGCCGCTTCGAGCCTGTCGTCGAGAAAAAGGTCCGTGCAAGTCAGCCGGCGGCGGATGGTGTCCGCCATCCCGCCGATCGCGCGTCCCTCGGTGCGGCCGGAGACGATGACGCTGATGTCGCGATCGTGGCGGATATCGGCATCGACCCGGCGCAGGCGCTGAAAAAAGGCGCGGTCCTCGCCCATCGCAATATCGGGAATCCCGCCAGCCCGGCGGAACGAATCGACCGTGACGGCGATGCTCGCACCGGAGTGCTCGTCATGACGCGGCCAGGGATCGACCGGATCGGGATCGAGAATGGCAACGATCTGATCCAGCAGATCGGCATACTCGGACTCTAGCGCATCAGCGTCGATCAGGGCCGCCGGAATCCGCGCCTCGTCCACCGGATCGATCACGGCGCGTCCCGCGACCGCATCGGCGCCGGCGCGGATCGCCGCAAGATTCGCGCGCAGCCAGTTCGGAGGCGCGCGGCCATCCGCATCCGTCGTCAGGATGATCCCGCGCGATCCGGCGAGGTCCGCCGCCATGTTCATGACCAGCCGCCGAGCCCCTCCCGCGCTCGCCTGGCGGCCGACCAGAACAATCTCCTCGACGATCACGCGACTTTCCGCCGTTGCCGCAATATCGCGGGCTATGGCGGCACTCGAATCGGAGGAGTTGTTGACCAGGACAATAATAATCGGGCGTGGGGCGGATTTTTGCCTGAGGAGGGCCTGCAGGCAGGCTGGAAGTCTTGCGGCTTCGTCCTTGACCGGCACCGCAATAACCAGTCCGTGCTCTGACATTGTTTGACGTCCCAGCGAAACGAAGGTGTCACGATGGAGCGTTTAATGCTTATCGTCGCCGATGGTTGCTTGCCGAATTTCGTCGCGACCCGTGCCGCCATCGCGATGGTCACCCGCTTGTCCGCCGTTGCCACGGCCATTGCGGCCGGCCCCGAGCCGTGGCAAGCCCCCGGCCCTTTGATGAGTAAAGAAAAGGCGGCGCCCCATGTTCCGGCTCGATGGCAAGACGGCCCTGGTCACCGGCGCGTCCGGCGGCATTGGCGCGGCGATCGCGCGCGCGCTGCACGCCCAGGGCGCCATCGTCACCCTGTCCGGCACGCGGCATGAGGCGCTGGACGTCCTGGCCAGCGAACTCGGCGATCGCGTTCATGTCTGCCCGGCCGATTTGCGCGACGCCTCCGCCGCCGATTCGCTGATTGCCGCCGCCGAAAGCGCCGCCGGCCCGCTCGCCATCCTGGTGAACAACGCCGGCTTCACCCGCGACATGTTGGCTCTGCGCATGAAGGACGAGGACTGGCAGGCGGTGCTGGATGTCGATCTCTCCGCGCCGTTCCGCCTCGCCCGCGCCGCGCTGAGGGGCATGCTGCGGCGCCGCGCGGGGCGCATCGTATCGATCTCATCCATCGTCGGCGCGACCGGCAATGCCGGGCAGGCCAATTACGCGGCGGCCAAGGCCGGCCTCGCGGGGATGACGAAATCCCTCGCGCAGGAGGTGGCGTCGCGCGGGATCACCGTGAACATCGTCGCGCCAGGCTTCGTGCAGACGCCGATGACCGACGTGCTGGCCGACGCCCAGAAGGCGAAGCTGGCGGAGGCGATTCCTCTCGGCCGGCTGGGCCAGCCGGCGGATATCGCCGCCGCCGTCGTCTATTTGGCCTCCGACGAGGCGGGGTGGGTGACCGGAGCCACCCTTCATGTCAACGGCGGAATGGCGATGATCTGAGGCGCTTGGCGCGGGAGTCGGCGGCGGTTGGCGCGGCTGACGAAACCATGCTAAGCGGCCCGCCTTGTCTGCTGCCGGGAATGGCGCGGATCGGGCTCTGTCCGGCGATCTTCGGGAACGATACGCCCGGCCCCCGGACGGGCAAACATCGAGAGAATGCGGCAGGCAGGAGAGCCATCAGGATGAGTGAGATCGCCGATAAGGTGAAGAAGATCGTGGTCGAGCACCTCGGCGTCGAGGAGAGCAAGGTGACGTCCGAGGCGTCGTTCATCGACGATCTCGGCGCCGACAGCCTGGACACGGTCGAACTGGTGATGGCCTTCGAGGAGGCCTTCGCCGTGGAGATCCCCGAGGACGCCGCCGAGAAGATCAGCACCGTCAAGGATGCGATCGACTATATCGAGAAGCAGAAGGCCGCCTGATCCCGTCCTGCCGTGACATGACGGATCGACGCGAGGGACGGATCGAGAGATGGCAGAGCTGCGGCGGGTAGTGGTCACCGGCATGGGCATCGCCTGCCCCCTGGGCCTGGGGGTGGAACATGTCTGGCGACGGCTAATCGCCGGCGAATCCGGCATCCACGCCATCCAGTCCTTCGATGTGAGCGATCTGCCCGCCAAGGTGGCCGGGCAGATCCCGCTCGGCGCCAAGGCGGACGGCAAGCTGGACGTGTCCGAATGGGTCCCGATCAAGGACCAGAAGAAGATGGACCGGTTCATCCAGTTCGCCCTGGTGGCCGCGACCGAGGCGGTGCAGGATTCCGGCTGGCTTCCCGGGCCGGACGACGACGAGGGAAGATGCGCCACCGGGGTGATGATCGGCTCGGGCATCGGCGGGTTGGAGACGATCTATGAGGCGTCGATCCTGCTCTCGCAGGGCAAGTTCCGGCGGCTGTCGCCGTTCTTCATCCCGTCGGCGCTGATCAACCTCGCCTCCGGCCACGTCTCCATCAAGTATGGCTTCAAGGGCCCCAACCACAGCGTGGTCACCGCCTGCGCCACCGGCGTTCATGCCATCGGCGACGCGGCACGGCTGATCGCCCTCGGCGATGCGGATGTGATGGTGGCCGGCGGGGCGGAGGCGGCGGTGAACCTGATCGGTATCGCCGGTTTCTGTGCGAGCCGCGCGCTGTCCACCGCATTCAACGACACGCCGGCGCGCGCCTCCCGCCCGTGGGACAAGGATCGCGACGGCTTCGTGATGGGCGAGGGCGCGGGAATCCTGGTGCTCGAGGAGTTGGAGCACGCCCGCAAGCGCGGCGCTCGGATCTATGCGGAGGTGGGCGGCTACGGTCTCTCCGGCGACGCGCACTACATCACCGCGCCGGCCGACGGACACGAAGGCGCGCTGCGGGCCATGCGCGCGGCTCTGCGCAGCGGCGGCGTGGCGGTGGAGGACATCGACTATGTCAACGCCCACGGCACCTCGACGCCGCTCGGCGACGATCTGGAGTTGGAGGCGGTCGAGACCCTGTTCGGCGATGCCGCGCGCGGTGTGGCCATGTCGTCGACCAAATCGGCCACCGGCCACCTGCTCGGCGCGGCCGGCGCGATCGAGGCGATCTTCTCGATCCTGGCGGTGCGCGACAACGTGGCGCCGCCGACACTGAATCTTGACGAGCCCAGCCGACCGAGCGTCATCGACCGCGTGGCCAACACCGCGCAGGAGCGGCGCATCGACGTTGTGTTGTCCAACAGCTTCGGCTTCGGCGGCACCAACGCAAGCATCATCTTCAAACGGGCCGCCTGACCGCCCGAGGCCACGAGTCGCGATGAGCGTGCGCCGCGTCGTCGTCGCCGGGTTTGCGGTGGTGGCTGTCATCGCCGCGACGGCCGGACTCGGCGGCACCTTTGCCTGGCACCTATGGACGGCTCCCGGTCCGCTGGAGGCCGCCCGTGACGTGGTGATCCCGCGCGGCGCGCCGGCCAATATCGCCGAGACGCTGATCGAGGCCGGCGTGATCCGCGAGGGATGGGTATTCGTCGCCGCCGCCGAACTCACGCGAGGGAACGGCACGCTGCATGCGGGCGAACTGGCGTTTCCCGCCGGCGCTAGCCTGCGCGAGGTGTTCGCGATCCTGCGCACGGCCCGTCCGGTCCAGCACCGTCTGACCATCCCCGAGGGCCTGACCGCCGCGCAGATCGCCCAGATCGTGGATCGCGCCGACGCGGCTATCGGGGACACGCCGGTGCCACCGGAAGGGATGACGATGCCTGAGACCTATGCCTATGAACGTGGCGCAACGCGGGCCGCGCTGCTGGCGAGGGCCGAGGCCGCGATGGCGAAAACGCTCGCGCAATCATGGTCCGCGCGCGACGCTGGCTCGCCGCTCACCGACCCGCGTCAGATGCTCACGCTGGCGAGCATCGTCGAGCGCGAGACCGCGCGGCCCGAGGAACGGCCGCATATCGCCGGCGTGTTTCTGAACCGGCTGCGACTGGGGATGAAACTGCAATCCGATCCGACGGTCATCTACGGCGCGAGCGGCGGCGCCGGCGTGCTGGACCACCCGCTGACGCGGGCGGAACTGGACGCCGACAATCCCTACAACACCTATCGGATCGCCGGCTTGCCGCCCGGTCCGATCGCCAGCCCGGGGATCGCCGCGCTCCAGGCCGTCGCGCATCCGGCGGTAACGGACGATCTGTATTTCGTCGCGGACGGAACCGGCGGGCATGTGTTCTCCCGCACCATCGAAGAGCACAACCGCAACGTCGCCAGATGGCGATCGCTCAAGGCAGCGAGGCCATAGGGTCTCTCGTGTCGCCCCCTCCCGCAAGGGAAGGGGGGAAGTAAGGAAAGCTTCAGAACGTGGGCAGGTTCGGCAGCGGCTTCTTGAACCATTTCTGATAGAGCGCATCGAGTTCGCCATCGTTCTTGGTGAAATACACGAACGTGTCGCACCATTGATGCAGGCTCCATTGATCCTTGCGCATCGTGATGCCGTTGGGCTGCTGCAACAGGATGAACTTCCGCTCGATGTCGCCCTCGGGGTGCTGCGCGTAGAACAGATCGCCGGTGAGGCCGGTTTCGGCGATCGCGTCCACTTGTCCGGCGAGCAGCGCCTGATAGGTGCTGGGATCGTCGTCGAAGCGCGAGATCTTGACCGCCGAGCCAAGCGACTTGCTTAGCAGCACATCCTGCACCGTGCCACGCGGCACGCCGACGCGCAGGCCCTTGAGATCCTCCAGCTTGGTTATGGTCTTGCCCTTCGGCGCGAACACCACGTTCTCGATCGCGCTGTAGGGGATCGAGAACATCACGCTCTTGGCGCGCTCGGGCGTGATGCCGAAGGTGGCGACGATCAGATCCACCTTGTTGGTCAGCAGAAACGGAATTCGGTTGGGACTGGTGAGCTGCACCAGATTGACCTTCACGCCGAGATAGCTGCCGATCAGCTTGGCGACGTCGATGTCGTAGCCGTCGGGTTCCTGCTTGTCGTTGAGGATGCCGTAAGGCGGGAGATCGACCAGCACGCCGATATTGATTGTGCCGCGGCTGACGATCTCGTCGATGGTCTGTGCGCTGGCGGGTTGGCGCGCGGCGATGCCAAGTAGCAGAAGGGCGCCGGCGAGAAAGCGGATGAGTTTCATGACGATTTTGTTTTCCCTTAGCGTTTGTAGGCGGCCGCAAGCCGTGTTTCGAGCCGGCGGCTGGCGAGCGTGAGCGGCCAGCACAGGACGAAATAGATCGCCGCGACAAGGCCGAAGATCACGAACGGCCGGAACGTGGCGTTGTTGATCTGCTGCCCGGCGCGGGTGAGTTCCACGAAACCGATGATCGCGGCGAGCGACGTGCTTTTCACCATGTTCACCAGGAACCCCACCGTCGGCGGGATGGCGATGCGCAAGGCCTGCGGCAGCACCACGCGGATCATCCGTGGCCCATAATGCAGCCCGAGCGCGCGCGCCGCCTCCACCTGCCCCGCGGGCACGGCCTGGATCGAACCGCGCCAGATTTCGCCGAGGAACGCGCCCGCGTTGAGGCCGAACCCGAGGATCGCGGAGAACTCGGCGCCGAGCGGAATGCCGAGCATGTCGGCGCCGAAGAACACCAGGAACAACTGCAGCAGCAGCGGTGTGCCCTGGAACAGGCGGATATAGCCGATGGCGAGGTAGCGCGATGCGCGGTTGGACGAGGTGCGCAGCAGCGCGATGGCGATGCCGATCAATCCGCCCGCGAGCGTGGCATAGAACGACAGCAGCAGCGTCCAGCGCACCGCGAAGACGATGTACTCGAAGTCACCGAGGTTGAGCGTTCTCATGCCAACCCGCCCGGGTATATACGCTCGGGCCGCTCCCTCCCCCATCCCCTCCCACAGGGGGAGGGGGGAAGAAAGGCACGCGGGTCAGTGATGAAACGGACCGTTCTCACCGCTGCGCGAGCTTCTTGCCGAACGCCAGCCGCTCGAGTCCGGCGAAGGCGCCAGTGAACAACAGCGACAGGATCAGATAGATCACGGTCGCGACGATGAAGGTCTCGAACGGGCGGAAGGTGCGCGATTGCACGTCCTGCGCGACCGCCGTCAGTTCGTCGGCCGAGATCACCGACACGATGGATGAGTTCAGCATCAGCAGGATGAACTGGCTGCCCAGCGGCGGCACCACGGCGCGCAGCGCCTGCGGCAGGATGACCAGCCGGAACGCCTGGAACCGGTGCAGCCCCACGGCGAAGGCCGCCTCGGTCTGGCCGTAGCCGATGCTCTCGATGCCGGCGCGGACGATTTCGATAGTGTAGGCGCTACCGTTCAGCACGAGCGCGATCAGCGCCCCCTGGTTCGCATCCAGCCGCAGCCCCAGCGTGGGCAGGCCGAAATACAGCATGAAGATCTGCACCAGAAACGGCGTGTTGCGGATCACCTCGACATAGGCGGCCACCGCCATGCGAACCGGTTTGGGGCCGGAGATGCGCGCGAATGCGCCGATGACGGCGATCAGCAGGCTCAGCACCATCGCCAGCGCCGAAAGCTCGACGGTCAGCAGGGCGCCCCAGGCGAGCTCCTCGCGGGCATCCCAGACATCGGCGAAATGAAAAACGTAGTCCACGGGTCTCCTGGGGGTTCCTCGGGCGCCGTCTTGTCTGGTCCGCGGCTAGGCGGAAGGCTACAAGCGCGGCGGGCGAGGCGCCACCCTCCATGTCGCCAGCCCTTCAACCGACCAGGGTCTGCCATGCCGCAACGATATCTGGTCACGGGCGGCGCCGGCTTCGTCGGCAGCCATCTGGTGGCCGCCTTGCTCGACCGGGGCGATTCCTGCGTCGTCGTGGATAATTTCCGCACCGGCCACCGCGCCGCGATCCTCGATGGCGCCGATCTCGCGGCGATCGATCTCGCCAACGCGGCCGCGCTGGACGCCCTGCTCGCGGATGGCCCGTGGGACGGGGTGTTCCACTTCGCCTCGCTCTCCCTGGTGGCCGAGAGCATGCGCGACCCGATGCGCTATTTCGTCGAGAATGTCGGCAACGGGGTGCGCCTGATCGATGCCTGCGTGCGGCACAAGGTGCGGCGCTTCGTGCTGTCCTCCACCGCCGCGCTGTTCGGCCATCCCAGCAAGCCGTTGATCGACGAGGACGAGGCGAAGGATCCGGTTTCACCCTATGGCGAGAGCAAGCTGATGCTGGAGCGCGCGCTGCTGTGGGCGGAACGGATCCATGGCTTGCGCAGCGCCTGCCTGCGCTACTTCAATGCGGCGGGGTCGGACCCCGCCGGGCGGCTTGGCGAGCATCACGACCCCGAAAGCCATCTGATCCCGCTGGTGATCGATGCGGCACTGGGCCGGCGGCCGGAGATCGTCGTGTTCGGTACCGATTACGACACGGTGGATGGCACGGGAATTCGTGACTACGTTCATGTGACGGATCTCGCCCAGGCGCATTTGCTGGCGCTGGAGCGGCTCGATGCGGGCAGCGTGGCCTATAACCTTGGCACCGGCACGGGCCATTCGGTGATGGAGGTGATCCGCGCGGTGGAGCGGCTGTCCGGGCGCCGCGTGCCGTTTCGCCTCGCCGAGCGGCGGGAGGGCGATCCGGCGACGTTGGTGGCGAATCCGGCGCGGATGCGGCGCGATACCGGCTGGACGCCGCGCTTCGCCGATCTTGACGCCATCGTCGGCACCGCGCTTGCGTGGCGCGAGGCCAACCCTCACGGATACCATTCCTGAATGTTCATCGCGTGGCATGATCTGGCGGCCGACGCCGCCACCGTCGCGGACGGCACACTCGTCGAGATCGACGGCTTCGTCTGCCCGGTGGCGAATGCGCCGCCTTCGAGTTTCGCGCTTGTGGCCGAGGCGCCGTGCTGCATCGGCTGCCTGCCGGCGGATCCGCGGCGACGTGTGGAGGTCATCACGCGCGGAAAAATCCCGGCGCCAGGGGCCCGCCTGCGCCTCGCGGGAAGCTGGCGCACGCTGCGCGACGACCCGGCCGGGTGGCGCTTCCAACTCCGCGACGCGCGCGTGGTCGCGACACCGATCCGGGGCGGCTTCACGCGGCGCGGCCTGCTGGCGGGCTCGCTGATGTGCCTCGCCGCCGCCGGACCCGCAGAGGAGCCGGCCGACGCGGCCCAGGTGCGCCTCGCCATCGGCGGCCGGCCGACCGTGGATGTCCATTCCCACGCCGGCAGCATCAACGGGGTTCGCCGCGTCGAGCGCCACGACCCGTTCACGCCGTTAGCCGACCCGATGCGCCAGGGCGGCATGGCCGTGGTGTGCCTCGCCATCGTGTCGGACGGACCGACTCACCGGGTGATGCCCGACGGACGCATCCATGCCTACCGCACGCCCGACCCTGGCGAGTTGTATGAATTCGGACAAATGGCGTTCGAGCGGGTGCATGCCATCGCGCGCGAACAGGGCCTCGTGATCGTCACCGACGCCGCCGGCATCGCCGCCGCGCGCAGCACGGCGCCCGCCATCGTCATCTCCGCCGAGGGCGGCGATTTCCTGGAAGGCAACCCCGACCGGGTGGACGAGGCGCACGAGAAGTGGAAGCTGCGGCATCTGCAGTTGACGCATTACCGCGTCAACGAACTCGGCGACATCCAGACCGAGGAGCCGGTGCATGGCGGGCTGACGGATATCGGCGCCGAGGTCGTCCGGCGCTGCAACCGGCTGGGCATCGTCGTCGATGTCGCGCACGGGACCTATGATCTGGTCAAGCGCGCCGCCTCGGTGACCACGAAGCCGCTGCTGCTGTCGCACACGTCGCTCTCGTCGCGCGGGCGGGCGTTCACCCGCACCATCACGCCGGACCATGCCCGCGCGATCGCCGCCACCGGCGGGGTGATCGGCATCTGGCCGCCGCAGAGCATCTTCCATGATCTGCCGATGCTGGCGGCCGGGTTCGCGCGCATGGTGGATGTGGTGGGCGTTGACCATGTGGCGCTGGGGACGGATATGCAGGGCCTGGTCGGGCCATCCGTGTTTCCGAGCTATTTGCATCTTCCGGCGCTGGCCTCGTCGCTGCTGGGCGTGGGGTTCGCGCCCGATGACGTGGCCAAACTGCTGGGGGGCAATTACGTGCGGCTGTTCTCGGCGAGCTTGGCCTGAGCGTGGCGGCGCACACCCGCGCGGCGTGCGTCGCGCTCGACGCGGCCGATCCGCTCGCCGCCTTCCGCGACCGCTTCGCGCTGCCCGAGGGCGTGATCTATCTCGACGGCAACTCGCTGGGCCCCCTGCCCCGCGCCACGCCGGGGCGGATCGCGGCGGTGATCGCGCGGGAATGGGGCGAGGGGCTGATCCGCAGTTGGAACGATGCCGGCTGGATCGATCTGGCCGCACGCATCGGCGACAAGATCGGCCGGTTGATCGGCGCGCCCGAGGGGTCGGTCGCCGTGGGGGACAGCACCTCGGTCAACGTGTTCAAGATGCTGGCCGCCGCGCTGGCGCTGCGGCCGGATCGCATGACGATCCTGTCCGAACGGGACAATTTCCCGACCGATCTATACATCGCCCAGGGTCTTGCCGCGCTTCTGGGCGGACGGCACAAATTGCGGCTTGAAGCCGGCGGCGACATCGCGGATGCCATCGACGAGACCACCGCGGTCGTGATGCTCACCCATGTGAACTACCGAAGCGGCGCGATGCACGACATGGCGGAACTCACGCGCCGCGCCCACGCGCATGGCGCGCTGGTGCTGTGGGATCTCGCCCATTCCGCCGGGGCGGTGCCGGTGGATCTCGCCGGCTGCGACGCGGATCTGGCTGTTGGCTGCGGCTACAAATTCCTAAATGGCGGGCCTGGCGCGCCGGCCTTCCTCTATGTCGCGCCCCAGCTGCACGACACGATGCGCCTGCCGATCACCGGCTGGCTGGGCCACGAGGCGCCGTTCGCGTTCGACACCGATTATCGCCCCGCCGCCGGGATCGCGCGCGCCGTGGTCGGCACGCCGCCGGTGCTGAGTCTCGCGGCGTTGGAGGTGGGCGTGGATATCGCGCTGCAGGTGCCGATGGCCGATATCCGCAAGAAGTCGGTGCGGCAATCCTCGTTGTTCATCGAGCTGGTGGAGCAGGAATGCGCGGGGCTGGGCTTGCGGCTGGTGTCCCCGAGGGATGCGACGATGCGGGGCAGCCAGGTTTCACTGGCGCACGCGGCGGCGTATCCGGTGATGCAGGCGTTG
>Ga0116231_10007396_pt1 | contig 20138 bp, 11 predicted proteins | sample S1TSphgellanicum_2_FD_89695 | JGI IMG/M metagenome (GOLD analysis project Ga0116231, IMG submission 89695) | Host-associated microbial communities from peat moss isolated from Minnesota, USA - S1T2_Fd - Sphagnum magellanicum MG | ecosystem: Host-associated > Plants > Peat moss > Unclassified...
CACTTTGTTTCTCTACACTCTCCCCACCTCTCTCTTCTTCTCCTATATTCCTCTTCTCTCCTCTCCCCCTCTCCCCTCTCTCTCTCTCTCTCTCTCTCTCTCTCTCTCTCTCTCTCTCTCTCTCTCTCTCCCTCCTTCCCCACCCACCCTCAAAACCTCACCCCACCTCAGAATCACAAAAAACAAAGAAAAACACACCACAACCAACACTTACCTCCCCAACAAACACACACACCGACAAAAAAAAACAAAAAACCAAACAAACCACTACCACCTAAACTTCCAAATTCTACAAAACAAAAGCCACAAAACGCAAATCACATTTCCTAGGCAAAAGAGGAGAGGAGAGAGGGACGGCAAAGCGCCGGCGGCAGTCAAAAGCTCGACAGGGCTCACACGGGGGGGACGCATTCCCAGAGACTGGGAACGAAGAAGAAGAAGACTCAGGAGAGAGAGAGAGAGAGAGAGAGAGAGAAAGGGAGGGGGAAAAGTGCAGAGCATCTTAGGTTTTTTTCCCGGGGGGGTAAAAAAACCTAAAAGGTACCATTTCACTAAAGTGAACTAAGTAGGTACCTAGTCCCTGGTAGGTACGTTAGTGAACTATGTAGGTACCTGGTGTCTGGTAGGTAGGTAAGTGCGCGCTCAAGACAGTACCTTCAGCTTTTTGAGTGTGGCCCATTCATTGTGGCCATTTATAACCCAACTAATGTTAAATTTGAACTCACACACACACCATGATTTAAGTCTGAGCGTGGGATATTTATTTGTAATGAGTATTTTTAAAATAATTTAAATAGATTTTGTGATTTTTACCATGGTACCACTGAGGGTGCTGGTTCACCCACAAGGCCATATTATGTATTTGTTGGCTCTGCCTTTCAGGGTAGAGAAGACCAGTCTTGTTCCTTTTGATATTTGGGATGTTGGAACCAAAATTGAAGGTTACCTCTAAAACCACAGGTCATTTAACCAAGAATTGGAACTAGTTTAACTTGAAAATTAAAGGAAAACTAAAACCAGAATTGCTTCCCTAGTTCAAAAATCAAATCCGTAATTTGGTCTCATATTTGAAATATACAAAAAACTGAAATTGAATCATCAAAATCAATCCTTTCAAAAATGTTAAGAACTAGAATCAAAAGGTCCCCTAAAACCAAAGAATCAACCAACACTAGTAGAGATCATTGTTGGTTGGTTATTGAGTTTCTATTTGATTATCAACTAGGTTCTCAATCCACTTATTAATAACTTACTAGTCAATTTTAACCTTTTGATAATTAATTAATAACCTGATTGATTAGTATTAAAAAAATTTAATCTAATAACCTATTCAAATGAGTTAGTTATCATTCAAGTACTAAGTTATCAATCCCGACACACTTAACATCTTCATGATAAGAAACTTCAAAAAATAGGATTTAAAGAAATATTCTTATTTTTAATTGACTAATAATCAATAGGATAGCTAGTAATTATCAATTGGTTATTTGATAACCTACCTTTTTACATAATCAATAGTTATTATCCCCAAATATTGATAACTTAATTAACATCCAATTTTATTGATATTGATAACTTAATTGTGCTGATATTTTTTTTCAAAAAAATAATGTACCTGACAGTTTGAAAAAAATCATTAACCGACTAATGTTGGTAGAAACCATTATCGACTAATTACCCAGTTTGGAAAATTGTCAATTTTGATTACAATTAGTAAAAATTGAATTGAAACTAGGTCCAATTTTGGATTTGGATTTATAATCAAAATTAAAACCAAATCTAAAACTAGTTCCAATTTTGGAACCAAAATTGAACTTGGACCTAGTTTTATAATGAAAATCAAAAGCAATTTTTATTTAACAAGTTTTTTGGGGGAAAAGTCTAGAATTGGGACTAGTTGAAGGTTAACGGTAGTTAATTGTCAACTCTAGACTAAAATACCAGTTCAAAATCTGAACCAGTTTTGATTTCCAAAGTTGAAATAAAATGCAAAATTAGTTTTTGTTCAAGAACTAAACCCAAGGTTCCATTTTTTCAAAACCAAAATTGGATCCAAATTTGTTGAGTTTCTTTTTAAAAACTAAAACTGGAGGTTCTTCATAACTAAATTAAAAAAACCACCCAACACTAGTAAAAATATTGTGATGCACCCAAAGTTTGATATCCTTACATTCTAAGGCAATGTGTAGTTCATTATAGAAATATTTAGTTGGGCATCATTGAAGGATGTCGTGCGCTACCATGTTGGCATCTACAACTATCACTTTTCATGAACACATAAAACAATTGACACAAAGCATTTAAAATGATGCATTGCATCCAAACCAAAATATAGTTCATTTGTACACACAAGAATCCAAGTACAACCAAAACCCTCATGAACGTATAAACTTGTATAAAAATTTGAAAAAACAATACAACACAACATTAAAAAATAAAATAAAAATGATATCAAATGTAGAAAATTTATATCTCATCCAAAAGTCCAAATAATTAAAATTATGTTCACATTTAAACTTATTCCAAACTAACATACTTTAGTTTACCTATTATAACTAAGAGGCAACCTCCTAAAACACAATAACATTCACTTAAGCTACACAATGTTAACTACCATGTTGTTTTCAATTTAGTATGTTGAATATTTATCATCCTTATGACTATGAATAATTATAAGAAATCATTATGAGGAATCATGTCCTTTGCCACTTGTCCTGTGCAACTAAAAAATGTTTTTTAAAATTAGTTTGCAACTCAAACTAATTTTTTTAAATATTTTTTTAATTGCATAAGACAAGTTGCAAATTACATAATTTCTCATAATGTGGATGTCATTCAAATGACAAAGCTGATTATGTGACAAGCAACTTGTTTACGTATGTATTATTTTGGTATGTATTGAATATAATGAGTATTGGTTTATGTACTATGTGGAATGATTCATGTAAATGACATTTTGTATGGAATTATCCATCTAAATGACATTCTGTCCTGCCTATTCTAACTCCCAGCAAGCCCTTCGGCAAGTCTGCCTGTTAGATGAAGTAACTTCTTCTGTTGACCTATGTATGTATTAATTTCCTTTATGTATACCATGTTAATGTGTCTTGAATAAAGAGAGTATTACGTAATGTATTACATGGAATGACCCGGTAGATGACATTCTGTACTAGATAATGGGTAGGGTACTGACGATTCTGGTTGCCAGTAAGTAACTTGGTGAGCCCAGCTCAAGGTCAGATGGGTGCTGGAATCGGCAGTACCAAGCCTGTTATCCAATGTTACAAGGAGGGGAACTGCTGGGAGAACTCATGAGAACATTGGTGAATTGGGGGCACTTCAGTATATATTCAGAACCGTGATTAAATATCAAAAAATTGAAGCTTTGAATTTTTCTGAGAGAACGGGTATGAACCCCCTAAGAACCGGCCTGATAACCTCTCAACACCAGTCTAAATGATTGTAAACAAGATGGTATGATACCATCCAGAAATTAAAAAACAAATCCCCAAAAATGGTTTGCTCAATTAACCATGATTAAGTGACTGTTGACCCCCCTTCATGTTAACTACTTTAGAAGTTCAGAAGACGTTGCCCATTAACTTTCAACTACCATAACTGAGGAGAGTACACAACTGTCAGACAAAAATCAAACCCAAGGTCACTAGGTAATCACTTCAATTAAAAAAAACGGTTCTTTGATTTTTGAAATACTTTTAAAAATCAAAACAAACAATTATACACAAAATCAAATAACTATATTTTTATTTTATTTTATTTTTAAAATACACAAATCCGGTTACAGTTTTTGGTTCTTACAAGGTTCCAGTTCCAAATTCAGACCCAATTTTGGATCAGATTTTACTAATCGAAATTGGAACTTCTAACCCTCCAAATTGGGATCCCACACAACATTGGTAAAGACTTGCTTCAAATTTTGTAGTGTAATCTGCCAGCATCTTGCCTATTGAAACACCCCCTAAAGAGGATGAAAAATATGCTAGGTAATAAATACATGTGGAGGATTCTATTTTTTTCATCTTTTTTCCCAATTTTTGAGTTCACCATAGTGGAAAACGTATGCCAAAAAAGACATTTTCAGTGAAAAAAAAATATTTTTCCAACTTTTTGACAAATTATTTTTTGCAAAATAATGAAATCAACAAGTTGCATACTTCATTTTGCTTTTTTCTTTCAGTTTTCTACCATAACATCATTGGTGAGCATCCCAAAAAACATTTAACCTCAATTTCCGGCAAAAAGTTTGAAAAAAAAACTATTGAAACTGCAGAGAACTCAAAAAGTGTGTTGAAATGTGGCCAAAAACATTTCCCCAATCAATTTCTTTTCCTCAAAAATTGGTGATATAAAAAGAAAAAAAAGGGAATTTATGAAAAATAATTTATTTTTATTATATAAGGTTAGAATTTTTTTGCAATTTTTTTCCTGAAAAAAAAAGAAAAAAAGGGGGAGAGAAAAAGAGTGCACCTAAATTCTAATAGGTGACACCATGGATATCTGTGGGGGGGGCAACTTAGGTCAAGATCAGGACATTCCATGGCATGGAATGTGGTGGGTCCAAAATGGCAAGTGGCATTCTGTAAGGTAGCATTATACTTTTCATCTTGAGTGGAAAGCAGAGTACCACCACCAATTCCATCATGGAAAAGCCTAAAAACCAACAGGAACAAGACGCCGCCATGGTCCACCCTCCTAAATGCCAGGGGTCTGTTCCAGCTGTTTCTACTACCTACCTTGTGAGTTATTAGTAGGTAGTAAAAAAAAAAAGAAACTGAAATAACCACCATGATTAGCTAAGAAACTGGAACCAGTGTTTTCTTTTTTACTGGCAAAAAATTTCGCCAAAAAGAGAATTTCAAATTTCAAAATTCAAAAAAATTTAAGTGATTTTGGAGGTTTTTAGTTGCCAAAAGTGAAGGGAAAAACAAACAGGGAAATTTGTCAGATTTGTATACTTGGTTCTCATTGTGTAGCCAAAAATATAGAAGGATGATGAAATATTTGTACTTTCAATTCTGTATTGGCTAAATCTTCTTAGGGATGATCGCCACTTTGCCTACAATCAAAAATTCTTGGAAGAAAACACTGACTGTAACCCAACACATAATTGTTTCCTGACCAGTTACCCTCCATCACAAGTAAAATTACTGCAACTGCCATTAGGGTTCGGTTGTTTTTGTTGAAATAATTATTTATTTCCCCAAAAAAAATTGGAATTTTTTTAAATTATTATTTTTGTTACTCTTTTCAGAAAAAATTCAAATATTCAGCAAGTTGTTAAACTATCTTAAGTAGGTAGAAACACATCTATTCTTGCATATATTTTTTATCATCCATTCATGCACTTTTGATTCAAGAATGTCCATTTTTTCACTTGGCATCTTATTTTTTAGATGTGATTTTGTGCATGAGTTTCTTCTTTAGACATTAGAAGCAACAATATATCTTTCTCTTTTTTTTTCTTTTCACATATTAGCATTGAAAGATTTAACTTAGCTCACAAATGGTGCTTTTTGCCACATCTAAGTTTCAATTCTTGTTTCCAAATTTATTTACAACAATCTTGAATATGACAAGTAGTAACAAGCAACAAAGAATGACATATTGCATGTTTCAACAAGTTGATAAGGAACAAAGATTAATGGCTGTAACTTAAGAATTGAAGTTACTTTCAAAGGACATTGAGATGCACGATTAAGAAAACAAGCAAGTGGCTTTTGCAACCTTGAAATTGCATGTTGGAAAGCCATGAAAATAACTTCAAGTAACTTTGATTACAGAGAAGAAAAGCAAGCAAGAAGACAACGAGGATAATGAAAACTCCAAATCAACAAAGAGAATAAAAACACAAACAAACTAGTTTGCACAACACGTTTGGACTTCCATTTTTGCAAATATGAAGAAACATAATGATCTCACTAGTGTTTTTCACTACTTGAAAACCTTACATATAAAACAAGGAGAAGTTAGTGGTCAATATATATATGAAAAATTGAACAAGGGATCCTTTTATGAATGGTTCACACCAAGAGGAAAGCTCAAACCACATTTGAAAGAAGTTATAACAAAAGGAACTGCTTCCAATCTTACACATTTTTCAATTCTTGAAACAAGACTAAAATTGAAAGATGAACTCAATAACGTGTCGAAAAACATGTGAGTTGTTAGACAAGGCCTTTCTATGCCAATTGTCCAACCAATCATTAAAAGGATCTTTGATTATCATGCACCTAAATTTTTGAAGGATTCTACCAAAAGAGGTTTTAAATTGACTTTGCCTTAGACCACAAACTTTATGAAAACCTACCTTAACTAATCATATCGAATAGCCACTACACAACAAAAAAATTACCGAAAACATGGCAACAAGAAGGGATAGCCATGGCGCACATGGTTGTTTACTTGTCAAAGCATACAATATTCTTACTTGTTTGGTAATCAACAAAGATCAAATTGGGATGCATGTTGTGCCCATGGGAGGTGATAGGACATGCAAAACAAAAACAAAGAAAACACATCCAAGTACTTGGATTTGAAGACAGGAAACAAATCACAACCGTCATTTCATCTTCAACCAATGGAATGTTGTTTACCTTTACAAAGTGTGTTCCAAGGGACAACCAACCATTCACTTCCCCCCATGATGAAGGAAGAACTTGTTTTTTTTTTAATTTTCATTTGACCTATAATTCCAACCACAAGGACCTACATTGGAAAACACCAAACAATTTGTTGAACACATCCTCATACCTTATCATGCAATTCAAATGGAAACATTTACCTTGACAAAAGACCAAAAGATGGTTTGGTTGATTAATTACCGGTTAGTTCACAAAAATGGAAAGTTTTTGGCTTATATGAAACAATAATACCCATGTGTGTGTGTCATATTTGTTCTAGCAAATTGTTGCCACTATGCTACCATTGTTATGTTATTTTGGTGTTGCTACCATTGTATAGTTACTATGGTGCCACTATGTGTCACAATGTTGTTGCTACCGTGATGTTGCCATTGTGTTGTTATTGTTGTTGTTGTGCAACCCATGAACATTAGCTTTATCAACATTCCAAATTATAATTAGAACAAAACCTTGATTGATTGTTATTGAAGCCTTCAGTAGTAGTTGCATAATTTTCATGAAGTAATTTATTGTTGTCAAGGATATCAAGTAAATACTCAAAGAACTTGCTTGAGTGGAATTGAAAAAGTCATGAAGCATCCACAACTAGCAAACTAGAACCCCCAAATAAAACCCATATATCATCATAAAAAAGCTTTGTGATTTCATGACATGTTTGTACAAACTTGAATAACCCTTGAGTATGTATGCACTACCCCCCATGATTGTAATACATAGTATATCCTAACCCAATAATATAACATGCATTGTTCAACTATAATTTTTGCAAATTGGGTACCTTCTCTCTAGGCAAAGAAAGGTCATTAAAAGGAAACCCAATAGTCACCAAGGACCAAATTTGAGCAACAATCATCACCATGGGAGCTTCAACTTCTACATGATGACATTTTGCATCAACAATTTGCAATTTTGCCAAACACTTACAATCCAACTTTAGAACTGATTCTTGTTCCATCTATTTTGAAAAGGCCTCATCTTCTTCTTAATCTAGCCTATGACGTGAAAGAGTTAACAAAATAACCAACACAACCTATGGAATTAAATGGTCCCATGTTGAACACCAACAAAATCTTTTTCTTATCTCACACACCATAGATGTAATGCTTGAAAACACCCACAATGATCCTAGATAACAATGACAACTTCATATTTAAATGAATTCATGTATCTTACATTCGAAAGGTCAAATAAAGATTCCAAAATTAAAACTTTGTAATTTTTATGGGCATCTATTTGGTTCTAGATTGCAAGGCGGGTCTATAACCAAATAAAACATGTAATGATTATCCACACTACAAACTCTAGTCAAACAAGTGTTTTAAGTTAACCCTTGAGATGTTGGTAAAAAAGGTTTTGTTAGTTGGGGTAGCAATTCTAGCACCTATACCATATTGATGGCTGCCATTGATGTAACATCGCATTTCCTCCTTTAGGACTTATTGAAAACCTTTAATCACAAAACATAATCTATGAATAATCCCCCAAAATTTGTAATTAACACCTTAAAATCCCCCTCAAACATACCACCGCAAAATGTAAATATAAAATTGTACAAACATTAATATCCATCAATTAGTTATATCCATTTGCATGTGTTGGATGCTCTATGCACACAATATTCAAAAGATAAATTATCAAGGCATTATTGTCTACAAGAGGGGCATTACAGTTTTGATAGCTCAATTTTATTAATATTACAATTATTGCAACAAAACATGGCTTCATATGTACATTGGAAGTTTTGACAAAGATTTGGTCTAGTAAATTCCATCCATGTGCTCTTCCATAACTGCCTACTTTTATGCCTTACAAAACCTTGCACCTAATTCAGTGATTGTAGCCCATGTTCCCAACCTACAACTTTAGTTTATTGATTTCCATCCTTCAAAACTACTAGACCTTTTATGAAACAAATTTGCAACATAATATTTTGATAGGAATGTTGCATGATGCTTTCATACAAGAAGTTTGCATAGAAGGTCATCCTCGATATGCATTCGAAAACAAATTATTTTCAAAGATAAACACAAATTTATCACCAAACTTTTGCAATTTCTTGCAACAAACAACAAATGAAAAGCAAAAACAAACTATAAAATACATACATGGTCAACATGGAAAATGGACCAAATCCAAGGCTAAAGTTGGTTAAAATAGCTGGAATCACAATGTAATGAAAGAATTTAGTGAAAGTGGTAAAGCTAATCACCTCCATTGTTGCACTCAAATCGATCCACATGCATTTGAAAAAAAATTCACAAACATTTGCATGAAATCAACCAAAATAAATAAATCAAAAACTAAAAACTACACACATTTGAAAACACTTTTTTTTCAAAAATAAACAAAGATCAATCATTAAAAATTCGTCATTTCTTGTGGAAAATAGCAAAAGAACAAAAGTAAACTAAAAAGAAAAACGCACCTTGCTAGATTGAAAATGGAATTAGTTCCAATGTTCAAATTAATCAAATCTAGAACCAAGATGCAATAAAAAAATTCAACATAAGCATCAATCTAATTGCTTCCATTTGTTGCCATCAAATCTATCCACAAACATTTCAAAATTGATAATGAAAATCTCCATGAAATCAACCACAATTTTTAATTTTTAATTTGGAAATTTCAAAACTATACACATTTGAAAACAAATTTTTTTTCAAAGAAAAACAAAGATGGATCATCAAATAATTACAAAATTTTATGTTAAATACATGTATGAAAACAGACCAAAGAGTTGGACAATAGTTACAATACCAATAACATCATCAACAATAATAAGAGTAGTTTCATAACATGATGCAAATAAGCTTAAAACCTCTTCGACCTGATGTGGAAAAATAGTCCTACAAAAAACTTTGGTACAAATTATCGAAAGTTAGTCAACTATAATAGAAATGTTATATGGGTTGAAAGAAATATATGATGAAAGACCTTGATGTTAATGGTAAACGCAAATTCTATTTTAATTGTTTTTTGCTTACTAATAAACAATACAAATTATACACACAATAACATTTAAATCAAATATAATATGTTGTTTTAAACCATTCAAGTTAATTTGCAAATTGTATTCACACATTCTTTTCATTATTGTTATTGTTCCGTTATTTCCCAGATTTTGGATTATTTTTTATAATCATAATCTATGATCAAATTGAATTATTACAATTAGAAAACACAAAAAATTCAAAGGATATTCATTATTTCCTTATCAATACACTATTGCTTTCTTTACTCAAAATTGAACATATCAAACATTTGTAGTATAAAAGTGTAGAAATCAAAAATGAAAAATAAGGAAATTTATGGTTCACAACCCAATAAAACTCTAAGACTACATATTGTTTCTATTTTCTTATGTAGCAACTTTCTAAGTCTATTTGTGTGAATCAAAACAATAATCCCAACCTTCATCACAATCAAAAATTACATCCTAAGTCTTTTCCCTCCAAAAGTAATTTAAAAATCAAAATTAAACAAGTGTTTTAATCATGTCTTGTTAAATCTCTACCATTCACATGGTAACATTACCCTCCTTCTACTTTGAATTCCATCCTTGAAATCCTTGTTATTGTAAATGTAAAAAAATATGCCTTTCAATTCATTATGTCAACCTTGCTCCTTCTAAGTTGTTGACATGTTTGTTTACACTTCCATATGTTCTCATTTTAAAACTTCAATTGTTGCACTCACTTGAGGAATTATGACTTCATTTGGTGGTTTTGTTTTACTTCTTTTTGCTCCCTTAAATATTACAGGTTCCACCACATGTTCTACGCTTCCAACTGGTTGCATCTACATGCTAGTGTCATTAGCTTTTAATTAAGTCCTTTATTCATGAATTTTTTGTTCTTGAACCTTTGATTCCTTATTCTAATTTCCTATCCTCCTCTGAGATTTTGTGGTTTTTCGTCTTATTTCTTTTTTTCTATTCCACTACATTTAGTCTCCCCTACCTCTTCTATTGACTAGATGGCTTTATTCGGACTTTTATAAATGAAATCTAGAAAGGCTTTCTTGAAAGCTAACAAGTACTTTCTATAGCCTTCTTTAGTTCTCTTGTGTGTAGCCAAATTTTTCTATAATTTTTCTTTAAACTATGTTTTTACCAACTCCCACCATTTATTTGGTTCAACATTGGAATCTTCCATTTGTGATTTGGTGTATAGTATTGAATAATATTACACCAAATCATCATATTCCTCCATTATGTTCTTGACATGTTCAAAATTCAATATTATGTACATGTGGGAACAATTTGGGTAGGAGTTTTGAAACATAAAACTTTCACCAATTCATAAGGCCTTTGATCACCTTATCACATGGAAGGATGCTACAAGGATTTGGGACACCATAAGAAAGAATGTGTATTAGGGCATAAGCACACTAGAATCCCCCAAAATTGTTTTCATAGAATAATTGTTTTTGCATTTCAAAAATTTGACAAGATGTGTACACCAAACTTGAGGATAATATTGTGAACTTTGGGGAGATTTGAAAAGCTTGGAACGTGAAAGTTTACTCAATTATTCAAAAAAGTTCAACAATATCTAATGAAGGTTTTTATCTAATGAATATATTTGGACCAAAATAATACCCATCACAAAATAAGAAAAATGAAAAATATATTTCAAAAGTGGGGTTATAGGTGATATTTTTGTCTGAAATTTTAGGTGAAGAACGAAAATGATATAAAAAAGATAATACACCAATTTTCTTGAAAATTATTACTTTCATTTAAGCACTTTAGTCAAAAACATGATTTGTAATGTTGGTAAGCCATAAAAAAATTATTATTGAATATTTTAATGAAAGTGGGTAAGATTGTTGAGATTTTTTTTCATTTTTCTTTCCCTTGTTAATGGAACATATCACCCAATATGACACCTTATGGTCATAGAAAAACTATATGTTATATATAGTATGTGCATTAATGTATCCAATCCCTTTAGTCTAATTGTTGGATCAAGGTTAATTTTAATTTAAAATAAATTTTGAATTACAAAAAATTTTCATGCTTACTCCAAAAGCTTTTTACTTGAATTTACAATTGCCAAAAGATTGCTAAAAGGCTACCATCAAGAAAAAATCATTTTACATTGTCATACTTGTTATATGTCACCATTTTTAGCCTCAAGTGGTTCACATCTAGTGTGCTTATACCCATTAATGAATTCCTACCTCTTGAAACTTAATCATGGGTTGGATTGCACATTTTCATTTAATATCCATTATGATTCAAAAGTTGGAAGCCTTTAAATTATTGGTGGCAATCTTTCTACTGTATATTTATGCACAATGAAAAGTTATAATAACTTCTAGGGGCATCAAAGCAATTATGGTATCCAAACCTTGATATTTGATTTAAGGACTTTTGCATCCAACGTCACTACCAATTCAAGTCAATGATGTACTCCTTATTTATTTGCATTTATTTAAAAAGCGAGATTTTTAATTAAGTTTGCAAATCTCACCCATATGAAACTAAGTATGTACATTCCTTTTATTTACTTTCATAGGTGAACTTGTAAGTGGCAATGGTTTGGGTTGGTTTCTCTATGGGAAAAAAGGGCACATGATAAACATATACATGGAAATATGAAATCAACCAATGGAATCTAGGGTCATATGGAGTAAGAACATGAAGTTTTCATGAGGGATGAAGGGATTTTTACTTTTGATTTAAAGATGTTCAACTCACTTTTTTAGAATGTCTTTTTCAATACAAGGATTTCAAGGCAACTGGGTGAATTATTAATGTAAAAAAATAAATAGTACATGGAGAAAGAAAAATGGTGGATTCAATGAAAATGAAAGTCTAAACATAAGGACCAATAATCCAAAAGTTAAAAGACTTAAGGTTTTGAATCTAAATTTAAAAGATTAAGTTAACACTTTACAATCATAAAATAATAGATTCTCCTTGGAAAGAAGGTAGGTAGCAATCCTAAGGATGGCAAAACTCTACTTAACTTAGATGGACATGCGACTTTTCATCCAAAACCTAGACAAAAACCTTTTTAAACACATTCTTGGATGGTGTACAAATGTTAATGGTTTAAATTGTAAATAAAATGTTTGTGGAGTCACCAATCTTGCAAAATTTCAAGTCAAATGTTTCTAAAATCATTTCAACCTCCTAAGAACACATGAATCAATGTAAAAATAGTTTGATTGAACTTTTAGATATTCTTTGCAATCATTTCATCATTTATGGATAATTAAACAATTAAGTTGGGATTTCATTACTATTCATTAATAGAAATCTTGTCGTTTGCAATCATTCCCTGTGCGACTATGTGCGACTAAATGTTGCCTACGACTATGAATGGTTGCCTATTGATTATTTTTCAAATTTGGATGGATTTTGGTTTTCCTTTCAACGAGTTGCAATTATGACCTATTTCATCATTCCAATAGGTTGATTTTTCATGATGTCTTTGTATTTTTACAACATTGTATAAAAGTTTAGTTGCACATGCAACCAAAGTAGTCACACTATAGTTGCATAACGTACGTATGCTACCTAGTAATTACATGTATAAACTATTTAATAGTACATATGTACCTATATGTATATACCTAAATACCTACTTACTACCTATTTAATTACTAGGTACCTACATACCATCTATCTAACTACCTACTATGTACTTACATACGTACCACCTACATAATTATTACATACCTACTTACCTACTATCATCTATGAAATTCAAGCATGACCATATAAATCCCTGGGTTTCTTATCGATTCCTAATCTATCTTGATAGACGTAGATGCCATTTTCCTAAAAAATTATCGAAAAAAGTGATTGTTTCCAAGATTGGGTATAAAAAAGCCCATAAACTATATGAATTTTTTTGTATATTTCGGAGCATAACATATAAAATGTAATTGAATTGATCACTAATATTTAATAAGGTTTCCAAGAATAGATCCAAAACTAAATTGATCTAGTTACATACACCCTATGTACCTATCTACTTCATACATACCTACCTACTTATTTACTATGTACATACACTTTACATACACTTTACATACCTACCTATTATGTACATATTTACCTATTTAATTACTAGGTACCTACCTACCTACCTACCTATTTATCTACTAGGTACATATACCTACCTACTTACTTACAAGGTACATACACCCTACCTAACTACCTATTATGTACATATCGACTTACTTCTTACCTACCTAATAGGTTATTTAATTATAAATAATTATTTAGAGACTATTTAAATAGGCACTTTAAATAAAAAATTATGTATAGGCTATTTAAATCTATATTTAAAACAAATATTATCTAAATAGGTACCTAGTAAAAACTTATGCTACTAAGTACGTAGGCTATGTAATAGTATGTGTTAAAGAATAATTGCAACTAAGTTCCAACTACAACTATAAATTTTATCTCACATTGTATGTCTTCCCTTTCAAGTTTACAAACCATATAAGTAGGTTAGTTTGGTGGAATAAACACATTCAATTTTTTCAATTGCCATATGAGAAGAACTAATCGCATAGGCTCCACCCAAAAGGCTAAACTTAAAATAAAATGGATTTTGTTGTGAAAGTTTTAGACCTAGACCTACCTACCTACCTACCTAGGCTAGACCTATGGCTAGGTGGCTTAAGTTTAACCTAAATGCCACATGGCTTATTGTAAATGGCCTAGCCTGAAACTAGGCAAGGTACTTAGGCACTTAAGGGACCTAACTAGGTTAAAGGTGGCCTAACCTAGCCTTAGCCTAGGTGCCACATGGCCTATCATAAATGGTTTGACCCTAAATTAACCCTAAATGATTATAGGGCAATCTTAAGTTGCCACATGGCACAATCTAGTTGCCTTAATCAGAAGGTTTAAAAAGTAAAATTATACGGCAAAATATTTCGAAACATCCATATGATGCCATGTGTCACATTCTTAGGCTACTAGGTGTGAACATATTGGTGTGCACTATAGTCGCAAGTGTAATTGCAAGAACTCATCCCTGGATACATATAAAATCTCCATATTTATATTCTACGAAAAAATACTTCATTTGTCGTCTACAACTAATGGTCGTTTGCAACTTATCATTTATTACTATGTTGATTTTTAGTCATTGTGTTGCTTATGACTAAATTTTTGGTACAAATGACATTTTTTCTACTAGTGTATTTTAGATTGGATCCCATTTTTTAATTTTAGTTTTTAAACTTGGAATCCACATATTGTTTGAAAATAACATCCAAACAAATTGGCCTTAATCTCAAAGAAACTTGGACAATTATGTGATCATTTGATTTAACATTCAGATGTCATGATTTCTACTACATTGACTATATAAATATTAATTTTAGTATGAATTTAACAAAGGTGGAATCTAATTTCACAAACTTTCATGCACTTTGATATACAAGAGACCACATGATAAAAGTAAATGTTACAATTGATTTGTTTTATTGTTGCAAGAATATTTGGAGGAAAGTGAGAAGAAAACAAGCCTTTTTTGTTATCTTTTGTTCCATGGACAAGCTCACTCATGAAAACTTATAATTTGTTGCAAGGAATGGAGTTCATTGAGAAAAAGGAAGCTATTTTGATTTACTTTTTTCTTCCATTGAAAATTTCATTAAAAAGGAAATGAAAAAAAAATTTGAAAATGTTTTTCCATGCATGAAGGCTCATAATTAAATGTGGGCAAAAACAATCCAAGACATTGGAAAGAATTGATGCATACCTCGCATAGGTTCATATCTATATTAATGGAAAATTTTACATGTTTTAATGTGGGCTTTTAATAAATGAATATACAAATTACATGATGTTGTGTAAAACATGCAATTAGATGTAATAAATTTCATTGCAAAAAACCAATTGCACGATTTAACATGTAAAAGAACATGGCATGGCAAAAAATCAAAGGAAATCTTTTGAAAAATACTAAGATTTTTGATGTTGATGAGAGGATTATGAACATCAAATAAGTGTAACCTTTTATTAGTGTTAGTACATGAATCATTAACATCAAACAAACATCCAATACCTTTTGTCTAATTTTGAATTATGACCCATAACACATATGAAATGATGTATTGAACCAAAAATGCAATGTTGTCATTAAAAACCAAACCATAATGTTGAATTGTAAATAAAATCATAAAAAAGATGGTGATATTATGTAGGGGAAGGTGAATCACTAGTTGTAAGTATCATATCTTTTGAAGGAAGGGTGGGCAAAGGGTTTGTTCCACATCACATAAAACATTGTTGAAAAAATATTGGCAAGACATGAGAACCATGACTCTTGCCATTGCAATAACTATCTACATAGAGTTGGTACAATTTTCAGAGACAAAATGTTTGTGAATATCTTTAATCACTTGCTTGATAACAACATGGTGAATAGGAGGGTTGATCTCCAAGTAGTATTTAAATAGCTCCTCCATTGCTTGGGTCTGGGTCTGCCAAAATTGGAACACTTCATTAATTTGAATTACAATTTAAATAGGCAAAAAATATTTGGAACTTGTAACATGGAACTTGTTCATGGTATTTGTAACTCTTGAATAATCTAATATGTAAAATGTTAATAATAATATTATCATGTCTTATTGCTATGATCCAATATTTTGTTATTATGTGGAGCACAAGAATCTCGTTCAATTTATATCTTTCCAACAACCTTACCCACCTCCCATATCCATGAATTAGGATTCTTTATGGACTATAACTAATGAATGTGGACACAATAGAATGATTATTTTGGTGGAAAAAAATTTAAATGCAACAACCTTCACTTGGGTTTTTACAACATGCTTCAACAGCCAATTATTTAAACATGGGTTGACTAACTAAACATGTTCCAATTCAAAAGATCTTAAACCATCTTGAACTATTTTCCATCTTCTAGCTAGGCATGAGCTTAAACAAGCCTTGTCTATTGCCAATGTTAAGAAGTCAAGTTGTACTTTGTCACAATGTAACAATTAATGATTATTTCATGGTATTAAACTTTTTACATTATCTTGTTTTTAGTCACTAAGGGTGGAAAGATAATCATGCAAAGGTTGAGGAAAATGGAAGAACAAAGGGAAAGACACATAATAAGCAAGTAGCAAATATGGACAATAAACATCACAAAAATAAAAATGAGGAACATGAAATTTTCACCAATGTGCATTTCTAGACAATAGAAACCATGTAATAAAATAAAGATAGAAGTAAACATAAAGGAATGCAAGTTCACAACTCTCTTAGCCACATTACACCCAAATGGATAATGGGCTAGAACACCATTACAAAGTTATTTGTATTATGACACTCATGATTATATGAAATTTGCATGATATTTCAATTGGTATCTAAATGGCATTGGAAACCATGCATAATTTTAAAAAACAAAACATGAAAATGCATTCAAGACCCACTATTATCTTCTTTTCCTTTTGGTTTTGTCAAAGACTAGTTAATCTTTAGATTCTTTGGTGATTAAAATGTGAAAGGCCCCATAAAGCCTTATTACCACTTGAAAGTAAATTTTTCATATTGTGAATCTACCACTTGGCAAATGTATGAGGAATATCAACTTAACTTATGAGGTACTTGTGGACTCTTTTAAAAAAATGAGAAATCAATCAAAGTTAGCAAAAATTTTGGATGGATTGTAACAATTTTTACCTCCAAATGCTCTTCTCGGATCATGAGCATCATGGAATGTTTGAAATCAAAATAAGGATTCATCGATTGTTTCACCAACACATGACTATCCTCCACTACCTCTGACATTGACCTCATCATGTTGTTGTTGTTGTTTTCAATTTCTCCCAATTGCATCCTTTTGTCCCACCCTAATGTTGCATTTGTTGATGCATCAATTGATGTTGTTAGCATCCCAAGTTGTGAAGTTCCATTATTTTTTTGGCGTCTTTGTTTTTTACTGACAGTTTGTGTTTTTGATGGTTGTAGGTTTTGTGCACGATTCACAAGAGTTGGATTTTTTTTTGTCCCATTTTCACATGTGTTGTCAAGCACTTGGGCACTTTGTTTGGAATTTGTTTTACCACCTATTTTGCTACATAGTCTCCTTGATTTGTTAACTTTGGAATCTTTATGCAAAGACTCATTGTTGAAGGCCGAATAATCGCTTACTCCCTTGACTACAATTGCATTTTTATCTATTGGTTTTTCATTTTGGTGATGTGCATCATCATGTTTGGAATGTAGGTGTGTGTGCACACCTGGAAGAGGAACCACCATGGAATGTTGCAAAATGAAAAAGGTATATGAAAAGAAAAATTTAAGAAATGTATTTATCGAGGAATCTTGAAGTAGATAAAAAAAGAAACATGGTTTTTAAATGTTATTGCAAACTTTTAGTACCTTTCATGCCCAATGGTGAGTCAATGTTCATGGAGCTTGTAAGGTCAAAAATATCTGAAACATCTGAAGAGGAACTAATACAATCTATTAGGTCCAAGTCTTCATGATTATTCTTTGTCGAAGAGGAGACCACTTTTAAATCACCATTCAATTGAATGTCTTGTCCAAAGTTTCTATGTGTGCAACGAGATTCAGGTCTAGAATGCATATATAAAGGTTGATCCTTGATGCAAGGAGGGGATGTAGACATTTTGCATATTTGTGAAGTGGTTGACATTGATCTTGCACTTGTACATGCTGATTTCGGTCGCATTGACTCACAACAAGAAAATGGTTTTGGAGGCCTCCCTGCAAATCTTTGATTGTTGACGAAGTCAAAGTATGAATTTGAATTGGGTTGAATCCCACTTCTTACATAAATAGACAATGAAAAGGAGAATATCATAATCCCAATGTAAATATCCTTCTTAACAAGTCTCTAAAGATTTGGAGATGGGTTGTATAATACCAAATTTGAAGCAATTGGAGTAAAGTACATGATCTTTATAAGAATGCTCTTTGTTGCGAGTGACATCATAAAACTCGGAATGTTTATGGGAATTGCATTGGAGAGAACTATTGGTTGGTAAAGGTGCAGAATGTGGCCTTAGTTTAGAATCATCCTTTACATGACATACTCCTCCTTTCAAGACAACACTTTTGTCCCTCATGCTACCATTGGGCGCTGTTGTTGGCCTTCGAAAAAGAATAGGCCGCCTCCTCTTTTCTAATACAAAGTCCTTCATTCTTGCAAATCATTGTGTGTACATTTAATCATGATTTCATGACTTTGCATGACCACAAATAACATATCAAACACATCTACAAATCAAATATAAAGCAATGATAAAAAAATGTCATGAAATTTGGTTGACAAATAATAACACATGAAAGTAAAGAAGTTTTTGCATATTCATACATACTTGGCTTTGGATGCGATTGCACATGCCACGAATGTTGTGTAAGTGGGTGAAGGCTTCGAAGGGGGCCTCCTTGTAGTTCAAGTGGGTGAGATCAAATGCAAATTGAGCTCGACGACGACGCAATCTATTTCGGCTCAAGGTTTGCGCTGTGGGTACATTGTCATCCCACATGCTAAAGCCCGAGAAACCATTGTGCTTCAATCGCCTCACATTCCCAAAAAATTGTCGCACTTTTTTTGTGTCATCTTGCCATAACAACTTTGACCTCCCTCCAGCCATCTAATTCCTCTAGATGACAACTATTCTATTGCATATGAAATATGTCATGCAATTTTCTAATTGCACCCTCTTCACAAATTCAGCAATTGCTTTCAATTTATTGAAGTGTGGATCAATCTTGTTAGTTTTGCCTTTTGTTGTCATGGGAATTTATGGGTTAATAAAGAATGCTCAAAGAGATTTCTCTAAGGTTATGCTTGGCCACTGATGGTGGGATGCTTCAATGTGATGGGAAACATAGTGTGAAAATATGAGTGATCCATTGAGGCGTCATAATTCTCAATCTGCTACAAGACACTTTGCTTGGGCTTTATCAAAGTGATGGGTCTCTATTGGAGGCAAATACAAGCACATACTCAACAATTGTGCACTCAAATGGAGACGTCCAGAGATCAATTTCCTCCAAGAAAAAATGTTACAGCATAGTAAGACACATTCACTAGCTTATGCAAATCAATGGTGGCCTTTTGCAACTGTTGTTCCAGTAAAGTTCAGTACAAAACTGAGTTCAAGGTCCCCCCTTTTCTCTAACGCAAGTTGCAACGCCAGTGGAATTGCAGCTGCAAAAGCTCAAAAATACACAACAAAGGGCACTTCAGAACCCAACCCAAGTTGATTCATGGCAATTCAGGACGAATCTCCCAATTTGCGCAGACAGGGTCACAAGCCGCTCACCACACGAGAATTGACAGACAGCCAAAGAGACGAAGAGAGAGAGAGAGAGAGAGAGGAAGATAAAACACAGAGCCGTTAGGGCCAAAGGAATTGAGATGCCTTCCCTAGTGTCACCTCAAACTTGTTATCGAGGGTCTAATTGATGTGCCAAATGGATTGGGGTACAAGATCAGACGACCC
>Ga0116231_10007397_pt1 | contig 20137 bp, 14 predicted proteins | sample S1TSphgellanicum_2_FD_89695 | JGI IMG/M metagenome (GOLD analysis project Ga0116231, IMG submission 89695) | Host-associated microbial communities from peat moss isolated from Minnesota, USA - S1T2_Fd - Sphagnum magellanicum MG | ecosystem: Host-associated > Plants > Peat moss > Unclassified...
ATAAAAAAAAAAAATGGGGGGTGTTGGCCTTGAAAAAACAAAAATAAGCCCAAAACAACACAAAAACCGATTTTCCCCAAAATCCCCCCCCCCCCCCCCCCCCCCCCCTTTTTTTTCCTTCCAACATAAGCTTCCACATTGACAAAATTATTTTTTTCTCAAAAATTCAATTCGTTTTTAAGATTTTGAAATTAGGAATTTTGGAACCTGATATTTAATGCACAAGACTCAAGAATAATTATAAGAATAGTATATGCAACTGTAGTGAAAACACCAAAGGGAAAAAAAGGGGGTCAAACTTAATTATCCCTAAATTTGGTAATAATATGAGTTTCATTCATTATTTAATGACAACGTACATTTTTATTGTTTAAAAATAAAAATCACCCTCTTTACGTACTACCCAAGGGCGCATTAGTAAAAAAAGTTTATATATATGTGAATAAAAATATATAGTGTAATATATTGGTTGTTGGGTAAAAAATATAAGTTAATTAGTTAAAAATAAAACACATTTCATTCAAATGATCAATTTAATTATAATATAAAATATGCAGTAATTTGAAATAATAAATTATAATTAAAATAGGGTACCTTTTCTCTCTCTCTATATATGAAAATTAAATAATAATAGGATGATAAAAATTATGTTGAATAATTATTTTATATCCTTTAAAAATGATTGTTTGACACATGTAGATCCCAAATTTTACATTAAATGTCCCCCATGATAATGATGTTGTGTTTCTTTATTTTATTGTTTTAAAATTATGTTTGGGTTTTTTTTATAATTTCATATTAAGATTTTTTTTCAAAAAAATTATTAATTAATAAAGGAAGTGGAACAAAACATGGGCATATCCCACAATTAAAAAAATAATAATAGTGTATGGGCATGTATGAAAACTCACCTTTCTAATGGGCATGGCCTAAGGCCTCAAGTTTTCAGGAGTTATGGCACTTTTTTTGATTCTTGTGTTTGTAGGTAGAACTCTTCTCATAGCTAAGATTCTACAAATTATGGTTCAAAGAATGGTACTTTTCCCAATTTTGGCAAAAAATGGATTTTGTAGCGAATTTCCCAATAATTCAAACACATTATAAGGATAATATGTGGGAATCCCAACCACACAAGAGGTGGAGGTGTACTTAACCAACCTTGAAAGAGAAGAACCATTCATTGGACCACATGGTGTGAAAGGCTTCCAACTGTTAATTATCTTCATAAAGGTTTTTTTTAAAAGATTTATTTGGTCATTAGTTGGGTAACCAAATATACGATTCTTTCCAACAAAAGAATGAATATCTTATAATGATGGTTTATTACTCGATTTACAATCACAAAGTTGGAGCCTGGTACAAGGTCATGAACAAAGTTATTTATTTACAAGTCTATTTTTATTCATCTTTTGGATAATCACATGATACCTTATGTCATTGTGATGAGAAAATTGTTTTTTTCTTATGTTTTATGTATAGACAACAACCAATGTAATGATTGATAATGGGATGAAAAATGAATGAATCACCTTAAAGATTGTTCAAGAAACAAACTTGGTACTTCTTAGTATTTACTAAAATAATTCAACAAAAAAAAGATTAAATTTGACACCTCCCTCGTCTCCTTTCATGTCTTTTCCCCTTTTGATGAATTGAAAGTAAATAGGTGAAACTAGGTAAAGGTTTTGTTATTTGGTTTTTGAAAAATTAAATAAAAATCTGGCTGTTCTAATATTACAAAACACCATTTCCACCAAGATGTAAAGTGGGATTTCTTTTAATATGTGAAAGCCATATTCAAAATCTTAGACCATTTTGAACTTTAACTTTTGCCTAGCAAGTTGCTTGAAAATGTGGAGGACATCTTTCAATGTTCGACCTTTAGGCACAATAAAGCAATAGGTACAAAGTATATTGGAGGCAAAGGTTAGAACCACCATACGGTCAAGTTCAACTATGTTGGGTTTGATTAGAAACATGTTATATATATATATATATATATATATATTGGTTACAAGGAATTTATGAATACATGTTGCCACACATGATTCGGGTATGTCAGGTTGGATGACCTTGTAGCTTTTTGCCCAATAATGAATCCTTAACACGTGGGTTTTATGTGTTTTTTGTTTGGTGATGGCAAATCTTTTAATCAATTGAAAGCTTTTTTTTAATAAGTCATATTTTTTCCTAACTTGAAATTGGACAGCTTTATTATTTTGAACAAAATGAATCCCTTCAAGTAAAACATTGAACCTCGTAATTGCAGAGTTATATGATGTTATGGGTGTCAATGAAATTTGCATGAATTCTAAGTTTCAACGTGTCACTACTCCATGTTGCATGAAACTCCATGCAATAGTGATGCGTTTATTCCATCTCAATCAAGATGTGTTTTTTCCATTAACTTTAACTCACATCCAAACTTTGGAAAAAGAGGGCCCAAATCACACATGAAATTGAAATGACATGAAAGTTTTGTTGAAGACCTTAAGAGAAACTCAATTGTAACACGGAACCATGCATGCCTAAAAGCATTGCACAAAAGTCATTAGCATTTTGTGGCTTGTCAACTAAGTTGTGATGTTCTACTAAGACTTGACAACATTGGGGTTGCCAAAGGATGGAGACATATAACCAACCCCATATCACCACATATCAAATGAGGTATTTGCAACACAATTACAAAGGTATTGAAGCCCTTAGTTTAGAATTGTTGCATGGATGGGTATTAAACCCTTGCTTCTAGCATGACCAAGATATGTCCAATTGTCACTAGACATTGATTGCTTGTAGGACACGTGTATGAAATTAACAACTTCCATACAACCAACTCCCCTAGAATATCTGATGGGATGATATACACTTTCATAATGCACTCAAAAGGAAAATCTAGATTGCTTATGTTCAAAGCCATGTTGATTTTTACCTGGCAAGCAAGTATTCATTCAAAGGAAAATGGAAACCTTCAACATAAAGGTCCCTAAACCATAACCAGTTTCGGGGTCCTATTCTGATCCTTTTCTAATTGATTTCCTAAGTGGGATTGGTAGCCATTTCCACACTCAACTTTTTTGTTTCGTGAGTGTCCATCTTAATGTGAATTGACAACTGAAAACACAATTAAAATGTGAATCCGTGCAGGTGAGAAAACTGCTTATGCTTTGGAACAGAACTCAGAAGAACCTATTACCACCTTATGGAAGGGTGAGAAGCATGGCATGGTTGGAACAACTCCTTAGTACATTTTTCACTTCCCCTGCAAGTACAGTCAATGAATGAAATGGTTCCAATTTCCAAACCATAAGATTGGGTGATAATGTTAGGAAGCTCACAGCAAGCATTAAAATGGAACAAAGCTTGGTTTGTTAGAATTTTGGGCTTCACATCCGCTTTTGCAACCATTTTGTCTACAGTTGAGCAATCCAATACTTTTCTCAACATTGTGGGTACAATACAAGATAATGGGATGTGACAAAGGCATAGTACCCACACTAAGTGAGCATATAACACAAGCACCTGCATGTCATATATTGTTGTTGTCAACAACAGTCTAAAGGGTCATGAATTTCTCTTTGGTGCCGCTCCAAGTTGTTGAGTAAGCAGATATCACAGGTTTCTCAACATCACTTTGCATGCAACTGTAGAAATATATAACCAACACCTGGAGCTACAGGAGGGGGTCACTCTTGGAAAGGAATTGTCATGCAATTCTTTCATGGATCTAGAAGACAAAGACACCATAGCTGTTGTGTCATATCCATGAAGCAAGCTTTGCCTGGGCTAGTTTACTTTGGCTGCACTTCTGAAGAAGGTTGTATAGCAGGCAAGATTGACCCCACGGTACAGTGAGAAGGGAAATCAACATCCAGACTTGGAAGACTTAATGTGAGCCAAAAAGTAACTAAGTAGGCACTAACTACTCACCAATGTTGGGTTGGTTCTTCCTTTTCAAGAGAACCTTTAGTCCTGATTTTCAAAATAATATTAATAATATTAATAACAATAATAATAATAATATAGGTTTCCAGGTGTGGGTTTGAGCCTGATTCTTAAAATTTTTAAACCTTGTGGATTCAATTTTGACATTTTTTTTTCAAATTCAAGAATTTTTGAGACTTGGTTTGAAACTAGGTCTAGTTTCATGTCCACATTACACATTCCTCATGCTATAAATTGTATAGATATACAAAGTTTACAACTATTAATTAAAAACTGGGGTTTATATGAGTATACAACTAATTAAACCTAATGCTTGCTAATCAAGTTCAACCTACTTGGCAACTTGCTTATCTAAATAATTTGAACTTGTGTTAAGAGTGTTGTACTAATATGTCCATTCTTTAATATTATGTTAGGCTTATTAAAATATTTTGACTTACCATCACACTATGGTAAATATAGGGTAAATGATGAAATATTGACGCCTTACCTTACCTATGAACGAGATAATTTTGCGAAGCTTATATACCTTTACCCTTTGCCTGACTTGGAAATTTGTTGAAGCCCATATACATTTACCCAGCTGATATATTAAAATCAAGATACCGACCGGATGCTGATATAAATAACTTGGGTATGAATTTGATACAAATATTTATATTTTTGGTTGCATTTGAGTATGGTTTTGATATTGTCTTTTCTAAGTTCTTGACATTTGATATTTCTACTACACATCAAGTATGGAAATAAATGCCTAGGATCCTTCATGAAGGTGGTTTGTTTGTTGCAAGTGCCAAGTAGGACATTGAAGGAATCACACCCTATTGCAATATGTATGCACAAATCTAATGCAATTGCCATATTCATACCTGGATTCATCCATGATTAACTTGCCACATTGTTGGTATTAGGACCTCTTTCCATCTCTTTTAGGTTATTTGCCTTCACATCGTAATGTATCCCATGATATAATGGACGGATTCTTGAATGTTATTTCATCCAAAATGCTAGGTGTTAACATTCAGAAACCTTTTGTGCGAATTTGTAAACCAAAACCTCCACCAGCTCATAGTTATGGACCTGCAATCCAAGTAAGAGGCATGTGGTAATCATTAAGATTTATCGTGCTTAGATGGTCATAGAGGGTATGGATGGACCTAGGGTAAACAAAAATACGTATGCAATATGGGCAAATTTTATGGTGCATTGGCCAGTCAAAAAAGAAAATCAATTATAAAAGTGGCCATGCATACATGAAAAAACAATATTAGAAACACCCAAAGGGAAAATTCAACAAAAATAGAAAGAAATTGTTCCACATCATATTCAAAGCATTCTTGTGATGGCAAATCATAATATAATTATATAGGTCTCAAAGGTACAAAGGAACAGACTCATTCAAGGTATTGATGCAAATCGATGCATTGCAAATTTAATCACCAATACTCAAAACAACCATCATAGTTGAGTGCATTCCAGAATGTAGCAATTCATATAACGTATAAGTTTTTTTTGGCATATATCTTCTTTTAACTCCCTCACAATAACTATCAACAAATGTTTTTTTCAAAAACATTCGGTCATTTTTTGGACAAAGAAAAATGGGGAAAATATGGAAAATATGGGGTTTCTAGTGAAAATTCCACTAGATTGCCAATTTTTTGATAACATTATTTTTTTTATTGTTTCAAAAAAAATCCCTACTAGCAACCCTTGGTAAAGGGCTTGTATATATTGTAGTACATTAGCGACTTTGACATTAATTACATTATTTGTAGAAATGTTGAAATTTTACTCTTTTAAAAAAAAAAAAAACACTTTGTGAAAGCAACTAAAATATTTTTGGGGAATATTTAGGGATATTTTATGTTGACAAGAAATCTTCAAATTCAATTAATTCTTCTATATACATGTGTTGAAGCTATCTGTACACTATGGTATCAACCAAATAAAATAAAAGCATTGCAAGTCTCAAATATTAGCAATTGGTTGGGGCAATTAAGGGGGTAAAGGCATATACTTATTTTGCTATATATTCATAGGTATACATAGGTAAGCGACTTACTTGGCCAACATTAATAAGGTAATGGGCCACATATGTTGGAGGACCCTTGAAAGCATTAATTTGGTATTGTGGGCCTTTTAGGGGTTAGAATTTACCTACCTGGGCTCCACATTGTTGCACATTACTAGTGATGATAAATCAATCAATGATACAAAAAAAAGAATGATTTTGTGGAAATTAAGTTCCATCCAAATGAAAATATTGAATGGCATTACATGCAACTTGAATTCAGATTTAATCAAGTTGAATTCAAATTCTTAAACTTAATCCAAACACATTTGAAAAGAATTCAAACTTCATTGAATTCTAATTCAACTAAATTCAATTGAAAGGAAATGGGATGCATATTGGTGGAGAAAGTATTGAAAAACTACTCATTAATATGGTGTTGAAAATAGAAAAACTTTTGAAAAGGCATAGATCCAAAATAAACATGCATTAATATGGTCCAAATTTGAATGTAGAAGACAAAAGGTTGTGTGTTTTTTGCAAGGGATTACTATTCCTTGAATTTAAAGATGTAGTTATAAGCTAAGCTATTGTTGACAACAAGAAATGATTTCTTCACATCTTCATGGGGATGTTATATTATTTGAAAAATAAAAAGGGGGTGAAATAAAATCATATATTTGAAAGATGAATTCATCTAGATAATTAATTTCATAAATCCATAACTTAGTGCATATTTTAATATTTTGATCATCAACATCCTTCCAAAAAAAATCTTTATATCAATGTCATGACACCATATTCCATGCCAAAATTTTGACTACAATGGCATGGAATGAAGGTGTATCAAATTCATGTATTCATCATATTTTAAGGACTTTGAGAAGGAATTTTAAATGTTCTGAATTTTGAATTCAATAATCACATTTTTCATTTTGCTTTTACAATACCATTTACTTGTTTCATATAATACTACATGGTGATGTTAGATTTGATGCCCAAGTGCCCAAATAACTAATTTTTGGTCCTCAAGGCAATTCATCATTTCATCTTTAGTGTCCTATGTTTTTGGCATTGTAAGTGTATATTTTCTCGACAATTTGAAAAATCACAAAGTTTACCCTTTAACACAATAGGTAATCAAGTACCCAATAACCATGCCATGAACATAAAAATAAATGTCACTCTCCATTAATAAGTAGCTTAATTGCCTCCTAGTTTTGAAGAGGCATTATTAAGGTCTATAGGGTGCTATCTGAATGCATTAAGAAATTTGTTAGAGTGTTTTAGAGGATTAAACTATGTGCTACTTTGAGATTTAAGACTAAGTATTTGGGGACTAACACATTACTAACAAATGTCATATTGTACACAATTTTTTCGCATATTTAATAAATTTCAAGTATAATTTATTGAAAATTTCAAAATTTTCTGATTGTTACGCAAAATGCTTGTATAATTAATTAAATTTTTTGAACATATTAGAGAAACTTGTCAAATGAAAATTTACTAATTTGTGTCAAATTTGACATTATTTATTAAGGGTACCATAAAAGTTACAAATATATAATTTCACTAACTTATAACTTGGAAAAGTTAGTTGGGTAACCATTTCACACTTGGGCCAACAACACATGCTAAACTAGTAAAGATGAATGGACAATGCCAATATCTCAATACCACGATTATCAAAATATCCAAATACCCGGTTCTGACATATAACTGTCGTTGTAAAAAATCACATACGAGGTTATTGTGTGTAACCATGGTCGTCATTTGTTTTGGAAAACCCAAATAACCACCTAGAAAACCACTGGTTCTTTAGGAAACTTGGTGGTTTGGAACCGACGGTTCTTTGATCCCGATTTTCCCAAATACCAGACGACCCAGAGTATTGCTTGGATTCTTTTTTTTTCAAATACCTGGCGGTTATTACAAAAATCAGAGAACCGCCCCCCACACTGGTGTGAACTCTGAACTTCCCCTAAAGGATATTACTCTGGAGTCTGTAAACCCAGGTGGAGTTGGTCTAGGGTTTAACCCTCAGGACTCACGTGGTGTTCATGACACCGCCTGCACACACTTAGGAAGATTTGTGTTCTTCTAGGGTTAATTTTTGACTCTTGTAGTCATGGCTAAACAGATACCCGGTTATGTTGCAGCTGGCATTTTTCCAGGGTAACCCTGATCAGTGTTTTTCTCCACAATTTTATTTTTTATTTTTTTCTATTTCCTGACAAAAAAATTGGTAGGTTTTTGGAATTTATTTTTCATTATAAATTCGGAATTTTGGTAAAATTTTGGAAAAAATCAAAAGAAAAAAATGATATCACAAAATTGGAAAAAAAACAAAAACCCTAACCCTGATGCCATGGGGCTTTCTTTTTTGTGACATTATAAATTAATTAGGTAGGTCTGAATTGGGCTAAACTTGGCTATATAGGTACCTAGTATTATGAACTTCACTGGGAAGGCTCCCTTAACAGACTCATTCATCTGAATGATTTTTTGTTAATTTGTGAAATTTTTGTGAGATATTTTGAAAAAACATAATTTAAAACCAGAAAATAATAATAGCCACTTTGGGTGGGGGGGGGGAAGGATTGAAAAACACAATTTTTTTTAATAAAAGGCATCTCATAGGCTCCAGTGAATAATTTTTGTTTTGTGAATTTTTGCAATTTTTATTTTTACTTAAAAAAAATCTGCTTTGGAACTATGCAATGGAATTTTGAGGGGGAAAACAAAGACCCAGACTCACAAGAATTTCAAAAATGAGTAAAAACCAATTGCCAGATCTCTGCAAAAATGGGTCCCAGGAGGTAGTCAAATTATAGAAGGAGACTTTCTATTGTGATTATGTATAGCCAAATTTGGTTAAATATTCTTATAGAGAGGATGACCACCAATTTGGCTACATCACAATTTTCTATTAAAAAACATTAGAATTTAGGCTGATTTTTATTTTATTTTGGGTCATAATTAATTAATTAATTATTTATTTATTTATTTATCACTATGCATTGATGAGAGAGATTTGGGAAATTTGATTAATGAAGGTGGTACCTATGTACAAGACAATTAAAAAAAAAAAGAAAAAAAAAGTACCAATAAAAGACCCATGTGAGAGCAAATGGGAGAAAGAGGCGAAGAAAGGACCCCAAAAAAAAAAGGTACTTAAATTTGGGGGCCTTTGGAGGAAGAGGTCACATAGGTGGCTCTAGTAATAGGTAGTAAGACAAGCCAAAATTACACTTTGTATGTACATTATATATATATATATATATATGCACCTAATTAGAGAGGAAAAAGGGAGGAGGGGGGGGGGGGGGTGGGGGCACTAATGGCCAATAATTGCACCCAATAATTTATGATCCAAATTGAGTTAAACTATGTTGGTCCATAGCATTTAAGGCCCCAATTATAAAGCCTCTTTCCATGACTCTTCTTTTGTATCAACTTCCTATCATTATAACCCTACTCCTCTCCACCATCAAAATTGGGAAGGACATTGGCTAACTTTATTATTATACATAAGTGTAAATCCCAAGGGACTCCTGGAGGACATTTAATAACAAGGGTATGAACTGGAATGGAATCATGAATGTAAATAAGGGTGGGCTTTCAAATTAAAGTGTGTACATATCATTGGGAGGGGGGGTGGGAGAGGGAGGGAGGGAGGGAGGGAGTGAGAGGGGGGTCTAAGATATTGTTTCCTTGATCTCCCATCTTAATTGCTATGATAATTTCTAAAATAAAAAAATAGTTTATTTTGTTCCAATAGGTTAGACCCCTTTTTTTTTCTAAAAAAAAAAGAGAAAGTTGCATTTGTCTTAATATAGGTATGTACATTCACCTAAGGTGGTTGCAATTTATTATATACAAAATTGGGCACTTGAAATCATCTCTCTCTCTCTTTCTCTAAAGATTATGTCTTATAATTTGCTTTGGCAACATTCCCAAAAAAACCATCTTCCAAAGAAGCAACCAATGACAACAATGCAATGCTCTAGTAGGATTGTAAATCATGATATATAATTTGCTCATTTACTTTGATCCCTCATGATCCTCATGATATACTCCTCCATTGAAGCTCAAAAAGTGCCAAAATGTGAGTGTCTTGAGAAGTTTTGTCTCCTCCTCCTCCTCCTCTTTGGTTAATTATTATTTCATCATTATAATGGTTTTTTTAGTCATTTTTCTCTCACCATTATCCAATGGAATGGCTTTTGGTATGCTTTTGAGCTTTAAGAACTATATGACAAAAGCAATAGTAACTTTTACAACAAGGAATTATGAGTTTGTTATTGTCAAGATTAAAAAAATATGTAATGAAAGCTTTCAATATCACATAGTGAACCAATTAGTGTGTAAAAAGGTCAATCTCATGTTCATGAAATAAATTCACCATATATATTAGTTAATGATTTGTTTGGTGTAATTTTTTTGAATAATTAGTGAAGAGAACCACCATCAGATGACCCATCATTGAATTAAGTATTTTTTTAATGTTTGTAAATACTCCAGTTCCATGATACCATTTCAGTTGCTCCTGAGCTTGGGTTATCATGTACAAATTGAAGTAAAATTTAATTAATTAATTAATTAATTGAAGTGGGTTTCAAGTATTTTTTTCCTTCATGCATGCTCTTGTAGGTAAAGATGTATGTGAAAATCTTCACTAGAGACCTATTTTAGACTTATATAATTTGGAGATTGGATTAGATTAGTGACATAGTTATTTCAAATTAGTCATAAGTAAAATTCAATGAGCTTGATCTCATATCTGATCTATTAAATTATAAAGAAGAAAATGTTAAATAATATAAAAAATTATGTACTTAATGAATTATTGTAAAATAATTCATAGGCTAGTTATGCATTGGTAATGTTGATTTCCCATCTCAAAAACAATTTATAAATTATCTTTTTGCCATGTTACATAAGACCATGGAAAATGTATGTTTTGCATGTTCTTGTTCAATGTGCAACAACAAGCATTAAGTTCAATTTGTGAATGCCAAAAACCAAATTTGATATTTTTCCTTTGGTCATCAACTTTATCAATGATCAATGGGTTTCTCGTCATGTGACTACCATAGTACCTTGGCCATTTCGACATATTTCCGTTGAATAATTAATTAATTTTGAAACATTCATTTCAATAAATGGAATATTTTAAATATTCACTGTTTTACTTCACAATATCTTTTGATTTGGAAGAAATAATTTTTGAAAATAATATAATTAGTGTTGAACTGGCCAAGGTTACTAAGGTATTCACGTTTTAAAAAGCTCCAAACACTTCTAGAGCTACTATAGTTGAAAAAATGAAGTTTGTTTTAGTATGATTACACCCAATGATCATTTGCAAGAACTTGCCAAATGATGTTATAGATGTTTGCCTTGTTATGTTAAAGGGGGATTTTTTTTTGGGGGGTTGTGAAGGCAAATTTGATGGATGACAACGAGAATTAGTTGATTGAAAATGGATGTTTCAATGGTGATTGACAATTTCTTTTTCAAGTTGCATTCAATTGTTTAAGTGATCTAAATTGATACCATTAGTTATTGGAGGGCACATATTTGAATATTAATGTTGGATTGAATTCATATGGTTTTTCTTCTTTTTACAGCACAAATTATAGAATTTATAGTTTCAAAAATGATGCATTTCACTTTTATTAGTTTTTTAACAAAAAATAAATTATTTATTTTTGAATGACCATGTTTTTCTTACACATGTGGTGTTTTTTTGTGTATTGAATCCAAACACCAAAACATAATTCCAACCAAATCAAGCATTTCATGACCTTGATGTTTTCATATGGGTGCAAACAAGATAATATGAGCCATACCCGTTACTTTGATGAATGTTTATTCTAGGATATTTTCAAATGTGTTAAATTTCCTTGTATTTTGAATCCAAATAAGAAGATATTATTCCAACAAAATCAATTGTTTGAAGTCCAAGCCTTGTTCATGAAAATTTTATTTAATACTAGATACCTACTCAATGTTCCATACTTGGTCTTTAATAAAATCCATTTGTTCATACCTGTGCTATTGTTGGAAAAATTGAAAACTATCACATATACACACACATATAGTGGCCTAGTATCAAAATTTAGAATTTTTTTGGTTAATATTAATATTTCCTTTTTAATATCATATTGCAAAATTATGACACCTTGACCTAATTGGTATGTTAAGAATCTAATATTACACCAACATTGTTATTAACCTCCATCCTACAACACACGAATGAGATAAAATGAAAAGATTCTTTATTGTAGATCAATTAAGTCAATTTATTTTTAAATTGATCAACTATAAAACCCTACGATCCATAACTTTTGACTAAACCATTTCATCCTCCTTTGACATAGTTCATAGATTACAATTAATTTTTTGATGTGATTACTACCACCTTCCCTTATTGGGTTCCGTTGTAAATGGCGATGGGAATTACATCAAAGTGACATAAATTTTCTAAGACTCCTTAGTCTTATTACTTTGTGAGCTCATAAAACCTTCATATGGACTCCAATAAAAAGCTTTTCAAGGCAAAATTGCAATCTTTGAAAATAAATTTCTAACAATATATTGCATGTTTTAATTTAAAATGATTTGACCATTTTATTGGACATTTTATCAGTTGAAATCAAACTATCAATTTGATTTATGAGCATTATTTTGGCCATACCTTGTGTTTTAAATCTTCAAACAAAAAATTTGATCTCATTTTATATATCTATTTTTGAAGATTTTTTCAAGAATTTTAAAAAGGCTCAATTTGGGTAGAGTTTTGATCCCCTAAACCTTGTTCCAAAGATTTTGGATACAACATGATTCCAACTCTCAAAGTATGAACGCATTTGAAAATCTTGGAACTCATTCTTTTGCATATTCCCACACTTGTGGGAGTGTATTTGAATCTCAACACACTCTTTTTGGCCCAATTCCCTCATCATATTTTAATCTTGGTCATGGAGTCCAAAAATATTAGGATCATGACAACTAATCAAAGTGTCAAAAATCTAATGAGAGATGGTTATGAATAAGGTTCAAATACTAGCATTGGCCAAAATTGACTTAGGTTTTGAATCAATAAATAAATAACATGAATGGCATAATTTAGTCTTGCGAAGTTCTTTATTTTTGGGAACCTATAATTTATGGATAGGTGTACAGTATTTACATATTTTTGATCAATTGTTGAAAAAAATCCAAGAAAAAAATTTGACCAACACAAATTTCAAAAATTGTAAAACCAATTTTAACCTTTAATTAAAGTTCTATTTTTAAAATAATAATATGGGGTCAAAAAACCTACCTATAATTACCAATTATTTCATGAAACCCATTGGTTTTTTGAAAATCTTCAAAACCCTAAAACTAGAATATTTACTAACCACAAATTTTCCAAAAACCTTGAATCAATTGCAAAGGTTTTTTTTTTCATCTTGATATATTTCAAAAGACCCAAAATCCAAAGTTTTTTTATTTTGAAAATTTTAAAGAACCAAAACTAAAATTTTAAAAATCAAAAGATTGCACAATGCTAATGTATGTGGTCCATGTTTTAAATTCAAATATTTGTAGGTGTTAAGTTAGCTAAAGGTCACATGTTCCAAGTTTCAACTATCATTAGGCCCCAAAATGCAAGAATGTAGAAGGGGGTTTTAGTGACCGAGGGTGGTGAAATAATTTTTTGTGTATTTGGGATTATGTGACCTAGCAATCAACATTCACCAGTGCACCATCCATTGAAAACCTATTATGACTTGGTAATGGATGAACCACACCACAGTTACCAAGGTTATGTAACCTAGGATAAGTCTACAAATCATGATGATAATTTTTGAATAATGGCATTCTAACACAAAAGTTGACTGAGCAAATTAAAAATTTAAAACACACACAAAAATGGTGAAACTAACTTACCTTGAGCTATGATCCTTAAACCCTAAAGCTTGGTTTGTAAGGGGTTACATTCAAAACAAGTTCATCACACATGGTTTAAAAATTTTGCTTTGTATGAATCATTCACTTCTTCCATCAAGGTCTAATAAATATTAATCAATATGTAGCTTTAGTGTGTAAGATTATGGCACACACACACACACACATATAGATCACTTCCATTGATGATAATTCAATTAAGATAGTTCACTTAGTAGTTTATGAAAATTATCATTGGCATCATCATTGCTAGCATCGTCACCAACATGATCATTGATAGATGAATTCATTCATGAATGTCCTCTGTTCATCCATAATGTATGAAATTCATTCATCATTGTTTTTTTTCATTTATTCACCAACTTTCAATTTTCATACATAATGTGTAGTTAGGAAGGTGTTCAAGAAGGTTCCTTGGACAATGGGGGTATGGTAGTTTCTTTGAACCAACTTTCCAAGTGGTTATAAATAAAGATAGATCCCTTCATTATTTTCAATTTGTTCAACATTTCTTGCACCATAACTTTGTTTCTTTCATTCTTGTTTATATTTTCATGATATATTATTAAAATAAAATTTCATTCAATAATTTTCTTGCACTCATTGTGTTCTTGTCTTTGATTATTTTGTTTTGTGATTGAACTTAAATCTAGGATACTTAAATCTAGGGTTGCTCTTGACATACTTCATCCTAGTTTCCATGTATTTTGAAAAGTTTTTTGTCATGGTAGTTTTTGTGTCCATGACATTTACAATCATGAGCTTTTAAAAGATAAAATTTCGTATCTTTTTGTGAAAAATATCACTAGGTCTTCTAGGAACACTATTGTTAAACAAGGTCACTCTTTTGATAGGGTTTTTGGTTCCCAAACATTTGTAATCTTTGATAAAAGAACAAATTTTTTCTTCTTTGTCTTTTGTCGAATTTCATTCTTCCTTTGTTTTAAAAGTGTAGAAAATCCATACAAGTTTAAAATAAGTTGTTGTCCAAGTCACACACAAAAGAAAAGACACAAAAATCATTGAAAATTGACGCTATCATTTGGTGAGACCCAAACTTTGATATTTCACACTTTGCAATAACCTTTTCAAAAGGAAGATTGTGCTTTCCAATGTTTACATTGAAAGATGCATGGTGGCGGCAATATCAAAAGCAAAGAAATCAAGTTCTACTATTCACCTTTCATTTGAAGGCAAAGGACAAAGCACAAAAGTGAAAACCAAAAACCGTTGTGCTAATACCATGCAAAACAAAATCGCCGGTGAAACAATATTGATATTGCAAAAATAATTGAGAGCTCATACATGTTTGATAGCATTGGAGTCTATGTATCTTCTTAAACTCATACTAGGGGCAACAACAATATGAAACTAATATTTGCTTGAATCAAACTAGTTTGGTAAGTTTTTAGATACCCTTATTCATGTGCGTGGACTTAACCCCCACCAAAACTCTATATGCACCATACCAACACCAATTAAAGATAAAGGACTCAACCATTCCACACACATACCTAATTTTCCTTTTATGCAAATGACTTCTTAAAAATTATAACCCTAAAACTTCAATCTTTTCTAGTTAGGGATTTGTGTCACACCTTTGGTATCAACCACTAGCAACTAGGTTCCAATTATTTTAGAATCCTTAAAAGAATTGGTTAATTAAGGATTTGTTTCCACACCTTTGGTATCAACCATTAGCAACTAGGTTCTAATTATTTTAGAATCCTTAAAAGAATTGGTTGATTAAGGATTTGTTGCACACCTTTGGTATCAACCACTAGCAACTAGGTTCCAATTATTTTAGAATCACTTAAAAAGAATTGGCAGTTTTGTTGGAAATAATTGGTGTGCAAGTGACGATTTATATTGGTGGTTATTTGATATGAATTTCACTCACTACTCTCTACATAAGTTACACACAAAGACTGACTAATTCTTGACAAGTAGTAAGCACAAGAATCCATATCTCAATACCATGTCTTATTTATTATAGTGTGGCTTGTGCTGCAGGCCAAGAAAGTGTGAACACAACTATGTAACTATTTCAAAATGTGAACAAGACCCTGACAAATGAAGCCCAATTATGAAAAAAATAAATATTATTTTATATGTATAAAATTATTATTATTATTATTATATTTTAAAAAATTAAAAAATCTCTAGTGAGAATTATAGATAATATGTCTTATTGTTCACTTCCTCTCAAGGAAAGAAAGAGTTGGCTAGTGGTGATGACTTGCATTTTAGATTTTTGTAGGCACCTGGTTTGCATATCTAGGGCCATGTGGCCCCCCCGCCACCGCCTTCAGCACCGCCAAGAACCATCGTCCTATTGGAGGAGCTGAAAGTTTTGGGGGCACTTTAGAGTTATTCGTAAAGTGCCTCGAACTCGGGGTACTGAGTATAGGGGCCACAAATCAAAAGTGGGGACAATAACAGTATATGTATACAGGGAAAAAAGGAAAAAAAAAAAGAGGGGACCAAATTGAGCTCAAACTCAGAGTATTGAGTCTAAGGGGGCCAAAAGCAAAAGTGGGGATGATAACAGTATCTGTATACAGAGGAAAAAAAGAAAAAAGAGAAGGAAAAAAAAGAGGGGACCAAATTGAGCTCAAACTCAGGGTACTGAGTACAGGGGCCAAAATCAAAAGTGGGGTTGACAACAGTTTACAAGAAAAAGAGACAAAGAAAAGAGGGGGCCAAAATTGACCTAAAACTGGGGTTTTTAACGAGTCAGTGTTGGGTGGGTATAAGAAATTGCACCAAACCCCCTCGCACCAGGCATAGGGGCTTTCTGTTCATAACCGTGGTTCTCAAAAGTCATACACATACCCAGTTCTGACCTACAACCACACTTCTCAAAACTGGGGGGAGGAAAAAAAAAGAGGGCCAAATAACCGCCCCCCACAAAACTGCCACATTTGTCCCCATAAATCTTTGGTTTCACAATTGCCAATTTGGCTACATCACAAAATTGGAATAAAAAGAAAAAAAAGAAAGACATGGATTCCGACTGGCGTATTCTTTTTTTACTGGTCACATTCTGCCAAAGAGTGAAATTAAGAATGAAGTTTTTTTTGAGGTTCTTAATTGCTAGAGAAAAATGTAAAAATTCCCAGACTTTTTTAATATGTGAATTCAGTTGGTAGCAGAAAATATAGAAGGATGCTCAATTTTAATTTTAATTTTTTGGCTAAATCTCCCTATGGATGATTGCCACTTTAGTTGCATATATAAAAGAAAAGAAAAAAAAAAGAAAAAAAAACACTAATAATCCTGACTCTTAACACATGTCCATACATGTATTCAAGTTTGTGTGAGAGATGAGAAGAGAAGGGTGGTTGCCCATTTGGGTTCTTTCTTCTCCGGGTGAAATTAGGAGGGTGGTTGCACATTTGGGTATTTTCTTCTCCAGGTGAAATTAGAAGGGTGGTCACACACATTTGGGTTCTTTGTTCTCCCGGTGAAGTGAGAAGGGCGGTCATGCATGCATGCATGCATTTGGGTTTTTCCTTCTCCCGCTGAAACTCAAGCTTTTTTCTAAAGCTCGAGAGTCAACCGCCACAACAAACAAACAAACAAACAAACAAACAAAAAATTGTTGTATTGGTGATGAAAAACAACATAAAGGTTGGTCTTTACACATCATGAATCATGATGTAGAGGCAGAAAGACAGCAGGCTTTAAGCAAAAGGGGCTTGCTCATGGCCCCCCCTCTCCCTCTCTCCCCCACTACCCTCTAATTCCTGACCACTGACTTCCCCCACTCTTCAATCCTTAGTACCCCACCTTAGCATGCCAATTCCCAATGCAGTTTTGTAACCTTCCTCCTCCTCCTACTACACACATCAACATAAAAACAAACAAATTTCAAAGACACCAATCATACATACCCCCCCCACCTTCAGCTGTGTACCTCAAGAAAATGGATGTGGAGCTTGGATGAAGGTGTAAATGTAAAGCTGCAGGTAATTTGGGTAATTCCCAAGTTAGGGGTAAGTGGGCCTAGAACAAGGAGTCGAGTCCCACCCCCACAATTGGGGGAATGTCCCTCCAACCAAGGGGAAGTTACCCATTGTAAAGAACAGGACAAACAAATATATGAACGTATTAAACGACAAATATACGACGTGATTTGAAGGTGTAGGAGCCTCCCGTCATGTGTTTATGCATCGGTCAGTCATCCTTAAGAGTGGGAGGGCTCTTTTCTAGGATGAATATTCATGAATATAATAAGGTGCTCCCCAAATACATGAGAAAATTTCTTTGCAAAGTGCATTACATGGTACATAAAGCTTGAGGCCATGGGCTTTACTATGCATAAAAACCTTAGGTGGTTTTTGATTTCCAAACCCGGGAAGTAATTTGGGAGGGAGGGAGGGAAGGGGGGGGGGGAGGGACGACAGAGGTGGATGAGAACAAAAAGGCTTTACGAAGAACATAAAGCCCATGGAGGAAGAGTTAAAGGCAGCCAGGCATGGTCACATAGGTAGTTTATGCAGGGTAACATGGCATCCAGGTACACTAAGAGAGAGATGTGGCAGGTTTTGACATGTTTATTAGCCGCCCCAAACCCGTCTCACAACAGAACTGAAATGGCCTGGCCCTCCATCCCCACTTGAGGGGGGGATGTCATGGTGACTCTAATTTTGTGTTCCAGTAGACTCCAAAGGTTGTGCCGCACATGACTCGACTTACCTATGCACATGGGGGATTGGGGGTTGTGCGCCTAAGCATCTTTTAGCTTTGGGTTTCGAGGACCTTTGGTGATTTTGTTCATTTTTTTTCAGCGCCAGTAATTTGAGCATGTACTCCTAAGCTCAGGTTACATTAACAAATTCCACGGTCATTGTTGAGAATGGGCGTTTTGATGGGAGGGGAGGGGAGGGGAGGAAAGGAATGGGAAGGAAAGGGAAGGGAATTCTAAAAAGAAAAGCACAAAGAGAAATCTATGACAACATACTAAGAGGTATGAACCAGGTCAAAGACTACCTAATTAGCATGCTATCACCAAGAGAATGATTTCTTTGTGAATAAAAGTAAGTGGGTGGAGCTCACTTTATTACATGGTGGGACCTAACAAAAAGAGTGCCCCATGGATGAAGAAACCATGCAAATGCAATCAGGTTTGTAGACATTCTCAAGGCTCAATTCAAAAGGGAATAGGTAGTATATAGGGAATAGGGCTTTTTGGTTCATATCCTAAAGCACCTGGAAATGGCTTTGGTTCTCCAGGCTTTTTTAAACAAACTTATGTAGGTTCCTTTTTAACCCTTTGTCTCCATCCAATTAAGGGTTTATAATATTAGTGTTAAAAATATACAGCAAATGTATAGATTCTGTTAAATAAATAAGCTTGTGCTTAGGTGTGTTTTGCAGAGTTCCATTCACTTACACCGGCACTTTAAATGTTGATATAGACTTGGAGGCTTATGGTTAGATTCGAAGGAAATAATCATGGCCTATGTTGGTTGCCAAAACACCTCACCTCACAATTTTGGGAAATAATGGCTTGAATGCAATCCATGACCTTCTTGGCTCCCTACCTTTGGGGATGATTTTGCTTTGTTTGAGCTGTTAATATGAAAGCAAAATTTTTATTTCATTTTTTGGGCACAAAAGAAGACATGCTTCAAAGATCTTACACTTCAAACATCAATCTTGAAGTGATGTGATTTCAAGATATAATCTCTTTTAACATTTGCACCAACAACAAACCTTTTCCAACTAAAACATTACCCAAAACAACATCTAGCTTTATCAAACTTTTCATCGATTTTGTGGACTAAGCTAGTTCACGCTTTTGGAATGTAGCTTCCAACAAGGCTTGTCCCATGTCTCCGAATACTAATACTTTTTTTAAAATTTTCTTTTTGGAGTAGATTTTATACAATTTAGCCTTTTGGGACTGAAATTTGTGAAGCTTCAATTCTTGTCCTTTCCACAAATTAGATGTTTGTGGAGGAACTTCAATTGCGCCACCTTTCGTACTATTGGTGCAATTTCACACTACTTGATTTGATTGAGTGAGAATTTGGTGCAAATTAATGCAACCTTTTAGAGTGGAGTGGGGGGGGGGGGGGGTTTTTTCATTTTTCTTTATAAACCCGCCCGAAAAAAGGGAAGGCTTCCACAGGGGGGGGGGAAAATTTTTGTGGTTTTTAATTTTCCTTCTTTCCCCCATTTTTTCACAAATTTTTTATGAGTTTTTCA
>Ga0116231_10007399_pt1 | contig 20136 bp, 16 predicted proteins | sample S1TSphgellanicum_2_FD_89695 | JGI IMG/M metagenome (GOLD analysis project Ga0116231, IMG submission 89695) | Host-associated microbial communities from peat moss isolated from Minnesota, USA - S1T2_Fd - Sphagnum magellanicum MG | ecosystem: Host-associated > Plants > Peat moss > Unclassified...
CTCCCCTTAACATCTATGCATTGATTTGGATATATCATTAGTTCAATCTCTTCTTGAACATTTCATAACAAAAATATGGATTTGTGTGTAACCCATTAAAATGAAAGAAATGGCATGTGTGGGGTGAATGCATGGTTTCCTAGCTCATTTTTTGAAAAAAAATAAATCCATGGAAAGCTCATTCTAGAATGTTAAATTGGCATTTACAAGTATTTATGCCATCACACATAAATACAATATTTAATTTTCTATCTTTAATTAAATGGTAATGAAGTCCATGTCTCAAAAGGAATAAAATTAATAGGAGCCCAAGTAGAGATTGCAAGAATATATATGCACTTTGTGAAAAAAAATTTGAAGAAAAACAACTATAGGGACTTATGAAAATATGGTTCAATTTTGGCTATTCAAAAGTCCATAATTAGAATTTGGCTATGACTTTTTAAGGAAGAATTTCACATAAACATTTATCATTTCATACAACACCACATATTATGTCATTATATGGAATTTTGAAGGAAAATCAATATGAACTTCTTCATTTTCTATCATTTCAATTGGTCAACCAATTATCCATAAATTTTAACTTCAAAAGTTCACTATTAAAAGTGGGTGCATTTTTTTCAAAACCTAATTACATACACATATGTTTTCATAATCAAGTTGTTAATCTAAAAAACCAAGTCCTAATGGCAATTATAAAACTATATGTTTTGTTAAAAGACATTGAAACTTGATGAGTATTGCATGTAAACCCAAAAAATGTCACAAAAGTGAGCCATTCACTAATGCATACACTTTATGGGAAACAAGTTTTGATATTGTATGTCATGATGACCTTGGCAATAGTCATTCATGTTGTCTACAAAATGAATAGTGCACATTTAGGTATCTAATGACACCTAGAGAGGGTGGTGTTTCTTTACTATTTGATATATGGAATTTTGATTGTTCTTGTGGGTGTGGTGGCTATATTGGTGCCATGTGCTTTGGAGTTTTTCTCAACCAATTCTTTTGCATGGTTGCTAGTGTTGGAGGGGGCCATCACTCTAATGAACTTTTTGCTAATATGTGGAGTTCCTAAAGCAACTTCCTTTCTCTCATTCAAAGCCTTGCATTTTGGTGTTAAGCTATGGTTGTTGCTACAACCTATTCCAAATCCAACCATGCTTATCTTTCTTGTTGTGATGTGGTTCCTTGCTCATGTGAATGTTTTCCTTTTTGTATGAGTTCAAGCATGGCATGTACTTAATTTGCTAGGTACTAAGAGGTCAATTATATTGTCACTTGAAAAATGTTAGAGGCAAATTGTTGGTGCATTATCATTGCATTTTTTAGACTTTAAGAATTCTTTCTATCACTACATTGAAATGCTAGCATGTTTGTGAAAGGTAGGGAATTTTAAGTTGTTTATGACATGTGAATTCCAATAACTAACCATATGGCCAATAATGATGATCAATGGCCTAACATCAATCATCTTGGCTTTCACTAGCTTGGATTTTAACTCTTGGTTTCAATGAATCTTTAAGGTGATTAGTATCTTTTTTGGAATTGATGTTTGCTTGACAAAAGTATCAACGATGTTCATCACCTTCATGGCCTAGTTGGGTACAAATATCCCATTTTGTAATTCTATATTTTTAGCTCCAAATTTGAACACTTTTATATTCAATATTGATAATGCTTCATGTGTTTATTCTCATTTGTAGTTGGTTTGGTTAGCATGTGATCAAATGTATTCCAACAAAACAAAATATTGCATAATGTTTTAACCAAACAATTTAATAACCAATGATAGTTAATGGGTAGAATTTTTGGGTGAGATTCATGAATTAGCTTATAAACCAAAGGAAAAACATGAACCATTTCTTACTAAAAGTGCTCAAATAACTACAACAAAATGTTTGCAAAAATAAATGTAAAAAAACATCAGGTTATTCTTTTGACACATAATATTGTGGCATAGAAGAATGTGTCTTGGTCATCAATTAAACTAACATTAGGAGTCTTAGGTTAACTTTTGTTCCATGTTAATTCAACTATGTATCATTTCTTTATTAGATAATCAAGAATGTTTATTGCTTTTGACTCAATACATGTACAATTGCAATTTAAAAATAGATTATGGTGCACCTCATAATCATATTGAAAGTGCCTTAAAATAAATCCCTATCTTTTAAAAATATAAATTTATCCCCCTTCCTTTCATTCTCTACAAACAATTGAATAAAAAACATTTTTATTTGATACCCATGATATAACTAAACTTGAATTGAAAGTTAAACTTTATAACAAGCTTTGGTGATTTCAAATCCATCCATGTGAATATTATGGATGGAAAAAAATTAAGATTGAAGATAGAACCCCCAAAAACAATGATTGTATAACAAAGACATGTTAGGCAACAACAAAATACTACAATTGTTTGAACAATAAGAACAAGGTACACACATGTTTAATGACCTTAAACAACATATATTATGGTGATTAAAAGACTACAAATGTTTGAATAACATGAGTAAGGTGTACACATGTTAGATGACTTTGAACAACAACATATAGGTTACTAATTAAATACTTTAACTTCATCAACTCCTATTGGTGGGTGGAGGCCAATGTCATAGATTTAACATCATATATATTCAATTTATTTCATAAGAATCATTGGAATTAAAACACTCAACATATTATATGCGGTGAAATCGTGGCCAAAGGAGCCAAAGAATCACACGTTCTACAACTTCCCCATTCATTTCTGATACTAATCGTAAAACACCATGAGCAGCAGGATGTTGAGGTCCAAAATTTAAAGTAAAATTCTTGATTTGTTTGGTTCTAGCCATATCTAATCATTTTTTTTTTCCATAAAGCCTATGACCGGACTTGAACCGGAGACCTTGCCCTTACCATGGGAATGCTCTACCATCTGAGCTACGCGGGCCAATATATAACTATTGTTTTTGTTACTAAGAAAAAACACCGTAATTCAAGTCAAGAGTTGGCTCAACACTACAATGTTTCTTTTTTTTAGCATGGCTGCTCTGCAGCCTTAAGGCTAGACTAGTGCCAAGGTAAAAATCCTTTTCCAAGAATTGCACATGACACGTGTCATTTTTGCATTATTTTCTAATTTAAAATTTTGTATTTTGGATACCCCATTTAACACTACATTTTAAATATAAATACATTTTGACTAAAAATTGATTTTATATCATGTATGTTATGCATTCATGCCTTCTATCACATTTATATGAACAATTTTTGTTAAAGCCACATTTTCAAAATCCATAATGTTTAGGGTCAAAAACACTTTTGAACCAAATTTGTGCTCAAATGGGTTATAAAAACAATTTTCATCAGTTCAAGTCCTTTTGACCTTCTAATCATCAATGTTAAAATCCTCTCTAATTTTCAAAAGGAATGGTGCACATTTGGTAGAAAAAAAAGATGTTTGAAAGAAACAAGGATTGTCCATTCTCGGGGTTTGAATGCTTTGGACATGTAAATACGTTTTTGATTTGTGTCAAACTTTGAACATGTAAACTTTGCAATTAATGGAAAATATTCCAAAAACTATATGACAATCCAAACTATTACGTTTCCCTTGTGATCGTTCAAACATACAAAAATGTAGTTTTAAGGAATGTCCACTTATTTGGGTGGCTCCTTTGATTGTGATTTTACCCATGGAAGGTTTGATTAAACTTTTATATGGCCATGTGTAGTTGGTTTTTCTATTCAACAATGGTGGGCATGCTAATTAAGGTGAGATTTGTGTAAGTACACTTGGTAGAATCAGCACCATGTAGCCCTTTCTTAATGTTAAAAACAAGTAGGTCCACCAAATTGAATTATAAGAGGTGATGGTAAGTAGGGTGAACCAATTAAAGAAGAAGCATAATTGACCATGGGGGCTGAAATTATGGCCCCAATGTGGCTTTAGAGGTGGTTCAATCAACCATCATTGTTCTAATTATGAGTAATCATTTAAATTTTTGCTATAAGAAAAAATATATATACATAAAAATGATTTACACATATTACAAATCACAAGGGAAGATCAAGAAAACTTATAAATTATTTGTTCATATTTGAATTCAATCTCCTTTAACTTCCCATCACCATCTTTAAAAGGAACTTCCACACAATCATCATTGGAACAACTAAGCTATCTTCCATCACCTACAAATGACTTTGGGCCACACATTGTGGAGTCGCCTTTCATAATAATTATTGTTTTCCTTAAAAAAAATGGAATTTTTTGAAAGCATGTTCAACAATATTAAGGTCAAAACTTCGAGTAGCTAGGTATGAAAGTTCAAGGTATAATATTAATTGAACACTAGTTGATGCAAGGATGTGGGAGACTACCTTCAATGTTCATTATTGATTGTTTTATATTTGTTGGATGGCTTGTATGAATTGAAGGTGAAAGCTTTAATTAAAATGCATGGGAAACTATGACCATTAAAATGCTAAAGGGCATCCAAATACATGACATGAGAGTCGTCACCTATTATTGATAATAGGATTGGAGAAAGGGGGAAGAAGGGGGAAAGAAAGGGACAATTAAAATAAAAATTTTTTTTTGTATTTAAATTTTAGAAAAACCTTAAATGTTATAATATTCATTTTAGCCTTTTAAGCATTTCTGTAGCTCTCATTTTGCATGTTTGATTAACTTCCATCCCAAAGCATGGGAAGTTCAAATGGAAAATATTTCAACGTCTAGTGTATTTTTTAGTAATTTTTTAGATTTATCTAAGGTCTATGGCTTCAAGCCATGTATATTTGTGTGCCCTAATTCTTTTAGATATGAAAAGACACATTTTTTACTAAATTATGTACATGAAAAGACACATTGTTTGATTTTTTTTCTCCAAAATGTCTTTGGTTGTTGCACATTCATCTTCCCTACATTGGCGAAAAGGAGGAGGAGGAGAAAAGGACTTAAACTTTCAAGGATTTGACATTATCCATGATCAATTTGAATGGATACTGAATAATTTTTTTTCTCCTCTAGCTTCTCCCATTGTTTCGTATTCCATTGCAAAAGTTGCTTATTCATCTTTAGATCCATTTGACCAATTCTTTTTCTAGCTTTTCTTCTTCAAGTTTCTTTTCTTGTTTTTTTGGTCTGGCAGTCATGATCCTTAGCAATGTCTTCTTTTCTTTTTTTATTTGGCTCATAAAGAATAAACAGTAACAAAGCCATGATGCATACGTATCTAGTGAACAACGCATGTTAAATCTCATGGCACAATCGAAACACCCCATCAATAGTAAATAACCTCCCAATTTAGTGTACAAGGCATATGCCACTTACCACCTAAAATCCTCATGAATGTTCAACACATAAAAATAATAAGATTGTATAATCTTATTATTAATCATTTTAAGATTGATGGTGAATGGTCATTTAATTGGTTGAAAATTTAACTAGTGTAATATTTTGACCAAGGTGCATAATTTGGTGCCAGTGAAAGTGTTCGAATGATACATCAACCTAGTTGCAACTTCGGCATAGGTCTCTTCCTCATGCTTGTAGCTCACCCCATGAAGATCAACAACAATGTAGTGACAATAATTATGATGTCACCTTTAAAGTTTTTTCTTGTTAATGTTTATTTATAAATATTGTTAGATTTTGGTTGCTCATTCCTTTGTATCTTAGGTCTACAATTTCACATCGAAGCAATTATCAAGTGATAAAAACTTTTGAAGTTCTCAAATCATCATAGTAAACTTTAATTGAAATTTTACATTTTGTAGTTGAAATGTGATCCACCATTTAACAAATGCAAAACATGTTGTAGTTGTAAAAGCATGGAATTGACGTTGGAAAAGACATCTTTATGTGTTTTCACAAGAATATTTAGAAAAGTTGGGAGGTGGATTCTTTCTTTTCCAAAAACACATCCCTCTATTGTAGTAAGGGCATTGGAAGATGGTCAATAATTTTTTTAAAAAAACCTTTGAAGAATGTGTCAAAAAAATTTGAAGACCTTATCAAATTTTTTGCTTTTGATGATGCGCAAATTGAAAGAGGTGTTTAAGATGCTTCTATAAGATGTTCAAGTTATCCTTATTCGAGCAAATTTGATTGGGCCTTTTGTTGACACATGCCAAAGAATTTAGTTGTCATTAAACAGGTAAGAACATCATTTTCCAAATTCCTAAATTCGTTAATCATGTGAGTGTTTATTCTTATTTTGGTTATCTTTAAGTGGTCAAGATTTTAGTTTAGTATATGGATGAACCATTTGGATTGTTGCAACCTTCTTTTTATATGTAGTTTTTTTTTTGTTCTTGTATAGTGCATTGACAAGAAATAGTTACCATGACAAATCATTACAAATCATTCATTTTGCAAAGCCAAGATCTTGGAGATATATCAAAAGTTAGCCCTTAGTTTTTTAGAGTGTTTGATTAAACATATATATTGTGAACTTTTCACCATAGTGAAGGTATTTCAAACATTTGCAGACCTTTTTAAAGGCTTTGCCATCACTAGAACCAAGTGCACTTACCTTTTTATTACTAGGACCCCTTTTCTATGAGCATGCGTGTGAATTTAACTACTTGAGGTACTTTGTTCAAAGCCTTTTTGTTTGATTGTACTACAATGTAAAATGTTATTTAGCAAGCAAAATTTTGGCTCCTTCATTGTTAAGCTTGGAATGAACTCAACAAAGGCATCATTTTCCCCCATAACAATAATGAAGGTTAACATAGTTGGCCATAGAGGATGCTAGTGTTAAGGGTCTTTAATTGCGGGAAATTTTCTTTCATGAACTTGAAATGGTTATTGGTGGTGCTAGGAACTTCAAGCATATTGGAATATTGACATTGGCAAACATGTTGTCAAGTGCCACATCTATGGTTGATGTTTTAGATGAGCTAGGTTACAATTGCACTTTTGATGTGGAACACTGCAAGGAGATCTTCTCATTATTCTCCTCCATTACATATTTTGATATTTTTTGATTTAGAAAAATCCTTGCTATTTCACCATGGATTTGTTTCAAATCATGAATTTTGATGATTTTATGCAATTTAAACATTAACTTGCTATCAACATTAGTTTTTAGTGGGTAGTCATGACAGATCATTAATGTTGTTTATGATGGAGGTGATGGTCTAACATTTCATGAACAATTTTCATAATGTTATGATTGCAATTTTGTTGTATTAAATTGAAGTGTTGTTGTGGAGATTTCTTTATTTTAATCGCATATCTTTGATCTAAAGTTATTTGTTCATATGGTTATATGGTGGTTTTTATCATTGTTTTTTAGCATGATGAATTTTCATAGACTTGGACTACTTCTAGTTGTGTAGCTTAGTCGTTGTAAGAAGGGAGATTAAACTAAGTTTTGTAGTTTTGGATATGGTGGATTAGGTGTTTAGTGTTTGAGATCAATCATGTTGAGCAAAATTACAAAGACTTGTAAAAAACTTCCACGTTTAATGCTAAAAGTGGTTAGATTGGAAGCAGATTCTAAAGTAGGACCCCAACTTCAAGCTTGTCAATTCTTAATCCTTGTTCACTTTGTCCCATTCCAACTTGATTCAAAGCTTGCTAGTGGGTATTTATGCTTTGTCCTTTTTTTAGAATGCAAATTTTGGGGTTTTTTTTCACTTTTGTAAACCTTTCAATGATAAAATTCATAAGGAGATTTTGATGTGCTTCTCATAAGATATCAAAAGTAGTAAGTGGAATGAGTGGAAGATTGGGACAGTTAGGTTTTGAAAAGGTAGGTGGGTCAAAACATAGTCAAAGGAACCACAAGGGCGTCAGATATCAAATTTTGTCATAAAAAACTAGAAATTTATTTATTTTGCTATTTGAAACCATGGTAATCATGACACATTATTCTCTTTTAACACACATGAATGTCAAGAAACTTAAATTAAAAATCCATTTGATCCAATTCAAAGTTTTGGTTTAGTTAAGGACTTTTGAAAGTGAAAAAAAATTGTCATTAAAAAAGGACATTTTTACAAAGGACTTTCAAAGGACTCATATAATAGAAATAAGTCAATGTTAAAAAATATGAAATGATAATAACCTATTAGACACACTAGAAAAGCATTCATAATTTCAAAAATGTGGAATTCCAAAACTTTGAAAATTCAAAGTATGTACATTTGAAAATTCAGAATTTCAAAACTTCAAGAGTGATTTGCCACATATAAATGGGGTATAATGTACATGATGTATTAAAAAAATAAAATTACATTACATTAAATTCAACTTTAAAAAATTAAGGTTTTTTTGGTATGATTTCAAATTATCATCATTTTTAAAGATGAAACATGGAATCTGCAAGGAATTTGTACATTTTTACAAATTCATATTTATTCAAATTTTATTAAGAAATTTTATTAATTTATTGGGGAAATTCTAATCATTTTTCAAAACAAGTTACAAAAAAAATCATTCAAAAAATCATTTGTATGAAAAAGTTATTTTGGGGAAAAGGGACATGCAAAGTAACACTTGTGGCTCCTTTAATCTCGTTTTGGTCCGAGTTTGAAAAATATTATACAAAGAAAGCACTATGCCATAAGATAGTTTTGTCATTATACAATTTCATAACAATCGGGATTTCCTAAGAGCAATATGAGAAATTTAGGAATAATGAACTACATTTTTTAATATAGAAAATTATGAATTCATAAAGTTAAGATTCAAAAAGGTGTAATTAGGAAACAAGGCAACAAAGAAAGAACTTTTTGTCAATTTTATTGGAATTGCAAATTATGTTAACTTGGGAGAGAAGGGGAATTTATGAAAATTCAATAGTGATGAAAGCAAAGCAAAGTATTCTATCACTTTGCAAAAGAGTTTTTACTTAAAAAATTATCATCAATTACTCAATCAAATTTCCTCTAGGTGCTATGTGGGAGGAGAATCTACATGGACTAGTGGACATGAGCTAGGTAGTGGCCTTCTTTTTTCAAAGAAATTATTAAGGCCATCAATTTATGATGAAAAGAATGCAAGTGGATAATCTTTGAAAAGGAAAAAAAATTATAATTATAATAAAATAAAGTTAGTTGATAATAATGGAGAAAACATGGATGGATCAAAAATTAGAAGATTTAGTGACTATAAAAAATGTTGCTAGATACTATAGGACTTTTATTGACAAAAAGATGAGTCATGAAATTTCCTTACAATTATTTGGTGTAAAGCTATTGATGCGAGAAATGAACATGCAAGAGGAAGATATCTCACAACATGGTGTATTTTGAAGTAAGTGAACTATTTCATTCAATTATTTTGCTTTCTTGTGATGAAAATTGGAAAATATATGTATTTAAAATTGGCAAGAAAAAATGATTGGTTGCAAGATTTTTCATTAAGTTACATTGTTGGAGTATCAAATCTTGTATCAGAGCTCTATATTTGCTTCATTTATTTTGTAGAAAAAAAATTTAGATTTAGAGATTGAACCAATATTGGAGCAAGCATATGTAATTTAATTACATATTCATATATGCATATAAATATGTGTTTTAAACATTTATAATTACTTTTGTAAAAAATCATTTTTTTGCTTTGGATTATTCCTCTTGCTACATTTTTCCTTCCCCCTTTAACATACTATTTATAAAAAAGGGAAAGCCACTTGCAAATTGTGGCAAATGTTGGTCAAGAGTCGAGAAAGTTATGCTAGAATTAAGGGTTTTTAGTTTGTATGGAAGTTTTGAGGAATGTTGGTCTAGTGGGACATACTTTGTAGAAGGTCTCATGATACTTTAGGTTGAAACACCATTTAGGCACTTCTTGGTTCAGCTTTTGAAGACTTGGAATCATTGTTCAACACAAACAAGTTGTTGGAACAACAACTATATACCCCTATCACCACACTTTTCAAATACTTGTTTTGGATCTCCAACTTTTGTTTTTCTTTTCACATTGGAGTCACATGTGCCCTAGTTGATTTAGAGTAATCTTTACTCTCTCACCAACCTGATAGTCCCAAGCATAATGAAAAAAGGTAAGAGAATTACTAAATTGTATGAAAATGCAATGTGGAAGCACAATTTTGTTCTACACAGATAGTAACTTTTCAATGTGCATGTGGTTGAAAGGGGTGGTCTATTTTGTTGTATGTGCTTTTTGAAAGGAATTGCAATTGCCTAATAGATTATTGAATGGACAACAAATACTAGAAGGTAGTTCTATTATCTTTAGGTTTCTTTTTGAATTTCTTGAAACTCTAACTTCTAATTTCTACAACTGAGTTTCCTTGCATGCATCACTTTGATCTAGGATGGAATGAAAAGGTTGGATTAAGTAGAAGGAATTCACAATTCACCAATGCTCACAACACATGATGTGGTTGTGTTTTTGGATGGATTGGAGTAGAATGATTACATGACTGACAAATGGCACATGTACATGATGAAGGATGGGCATATATCTTTGGCTAGCCTCGATTTGGTTAAGTGTGCTTACTTGGTTGATGCCATCATAAATTCTTTCTACAATGTGGAATAAAGTCACAAAATTGGTTGCACCCCCAAATTTTTTATGTGTGATTTCTCGTACACCTTGTAGATTGTAGGTTTCAGAGTTTCAATCATATATACAATATTTTGTTTTTTCAAAAGTTCATTTTAAAAAAAATAATAATAATCAATGTCAAAGTTGCCAAGGTATTGTATTAGGAAAATACATACGTATGTTTAAAATACCAATATTCTACACATAGAAAAATATAATAACTAATTTATGTGACATTTCGTGTCATTTACACTTTGTAACTACATTGATAATATATAAGGATTTTTTGTTTAAATGTAATTGATTATATTACAAGCTATGAGTTTGTATATTGGATGGCATCAAAACACTAATTAAGATATAGTCATGAATTTCATATGGGTGTTCTCTTAAAAAAAAAGTTCTTTGAATTAAATGTTGGTTGAATTTGGAATAAATGATCTAGGCTATATTATGAATCATTTGGCGACCAATTATAATAGATGAAATGTGTCAATGTAAGGATGAAAAAATGAAGAAATTGGTTTGAATTGATATATAATTCTCTTGAAATAAAGAATTTAAAAAATTTAAATTCAAGAAACAATGAAAATATTGAAATTAATGATAATGTTATTGAAGTTCTACACAAGACACTTTCACAAATAAATTTGATTTGTCTTTTAATTGAAATCTTAACAATGCATTTTTAACATTGAAAGAATGAATCAAATAAGTGACATCATAATTGAAAGTAAATTTGGTATAACTTTTATAATAATTAATAATAGGTGATCATACACTTGGTCAATTTGGTAATAATTAAGTAAGATGTACCTTTGTCATATATATCAAATCTAGATAAATTGGTTTGTATTTTACAATTAAAGGAGTGCACAATATCATTTAAATCAATTACTAATACAAGAAAATTCCTTGGAAGATCAAATCAAGAGATTGAAATAATGTCATTATTGAATGAACATTAACCAAAATTTTTATTTCATTTTGAATTATCATATAATTGTTCAACTTAAGGTGGATGTAAATTGTGTCACAAAATTTGATGGATCCTATTTCCATGTGTGGAAATATAGAATGACTTTCATTTTGATATAAGAAAAAAATTTCATCATAGTGAATAGATCAAAAGTAATGCTTGTGATTTGAATTGCAACACAAATTGATGTTGCAATGCAATTTATACCTATTATAAGGGTAGGTAGTGTAAGTAATTGGGAAGAATGAAACAACCTAGCTCTTACAATTATAAACAATTGTTTGGATAGCAATGTCATTTTTTATATACAATAAAAGGGGACATCAAGAGAGGCATGGGAATAATTAATAAATATTGAATTTAAAGATGTTATTACAAAAATGTATTTGAAAAATAAATTCCTGACCTTAAAAATGAAAGAAGGGGATAATATGAGAATACATATACACAAGTCTAGATCACTCCTTGAATAATTATCATTAGTTGGAACTCTTGTGATGAGGTTGTATTTTCAATAGTGAGAAACATGCCTATGAATTTAAATTTTTTTTATTATTAATTGTTTGAGAAAGTAACAAAACTTGATCTTACAAACACTAATAATTGACTTATTACACGAAGATATATTCATGCAAGGTTTAAATTTGCATCATTTTCCCTATCATCATTATATGTAACAAATAAAAAAAATTATCTTAAAAAAAGGGGAAACCATCTCCATTTCCATTTGATGGAAGGATTATAATACTATCAATTTTTTTTTTTAATGTTTATTGGAAAAAGTCATTTGATATAAGATTATTGAATAAGAATAATAGCTAAAATTGGTGTTAAACAACAATGTCAAGTGATGACATTTGGGTGCATATGAGTTCAAATGAGCCAAAATTGATGTCAAAACATCAACTTTTCTGTAATTCTTATTACATTTGTCTATGTGGGTGTCACTTTATTGCCAACAAATTGGTGTAATATTTTAATGGATTTAAAAATTTTCATTTAAAAAAAATTATTTGGCACAAAGGATGTATTATATTAATTTCATTTTTTGTGAAAAAAATGTTCACAATTTTTTGGTTTTAATAAGTTTCAAACTTTTATATAGATTGATAGTTTCATGATAGCAACAACAACAAAACATTGTGTAGCAACAAGAAGAGGGAATTTGTGTTCCAAACGGAAAACATTATAATGTGAATTCTTAGACTTATGTAAAGTAATGGGGTCTAATGGAACCATGTGATAATGCACAAATCAGACACATGTGGTGACCACAACATCAAAATGTGTTTTTTATGATTACATCCATGACTAAATTTGTAGTCACATAGGACATATATGATTATCATCTCTTATGTCCTATGCAATGCATCCTCTTCATAGTCATGTGGTCACAAACTTGGATCCAAGTTTAGTTCCTATCATCTATTTCTGATTAAGTTTTGAAGGGAAGAACTATCAAGAAATCACATAACCTTAATTTCATCCCTTATTAATCAAAGTAGTTATCAAACTTTAAACCTTGAAAGTTGTAGCCAAGATTCAGGTGAAAGCACATTATGCCCCCCAAAAATTATAATCGCAAAAATAGAAATTCTACATTTGGTTTTTTTGGGTACATGTGGACATCACATATTGGATTATTTTTGTTCATTTTAAGTATATTACATTAACTTTAGACTTAAACTAGTTTATTTTAAAAGAAATTCCAACAAACATTCACAAACTTGAGCATATGAAGTATATTTGTGTTCAAAACATACACATCACAAAGTATGAAAAATTGCAAATATATTTCAAAACTAAGGTTATGGGTGGAGTTTTGTAATGAATTTTTTGGTGGTGAGTGAGATTGATGTACATCAACTAAATTTAAAACAATTTAAAAGTTTAGAAGTTTTGGTTGAAAATCCATTCAAAAAATGTGTTTTTTTGCACTTTGTGAATAGTAAATGCATAATAAACTCTTAGTTTCAGGAAAAAACCATTACCATAAAAAAAGGAGAAGATTTTATAGGTGGGCATAATATTATTTTTTCATTTTCCTTTGGTTTGGTAATGTGTTATGAACCACAAACACGAAGCCTTATGGCTATTGAAAATATGTACGTTATATATTTTATGCACATTGATTTTATCCATTTTTTTTCATACAACCATTGGATCAAGTTTAACTTCGATTCAAAATGGGCTTTGAGTTCCAAAATGTTGTATTTCACATTTTAAAGTTTTTTTTCTTATGTTTAGGGTTTCTAAAAAATGTCATCAAGATTTCAATTTACTGCACACCTATTATACTTGTTATACATCATTTTTTTGAGTGAAAAGTGGTTCACCCATAGTGCTTTCACCCATTCACTCAAATATGAATATTATTAACAACATTCAACCTTAACATTGGCATAACATAAAAATGTGCAAATGTGGCTTTGTGTGAACAAGTTCACAACTTGAACACATTAACAAAGAAGTGGTGGTTGCATCAAAAGTGTACAATGTTTGATAATATGACCTATTCTAATAAGAGGGAAAATAAACTTTGAATGATGAATGATCATAAGTTCTTTCATAAGATAGACGAGGATGAAAATCAATGTAAACGATTGATACAAATAGATTATTGATACACTTGTGTGAATGTTAGGAATATACATACATATATATGTTGTGTATTAATATTTTATACTAAAAAAAATATAATAGGGTAAGTCCATGATAAAATGAATCACACCCAACTCCATTTCCAAAATTATAAGTATAAGGAATTGACATTGGAAGGTGACATGACATGCAACCATTGCAAAAAAAATGTTGGATTACAATTTTGAGTTTTTAAATTTATTTTTATTTAAAAAGTTATGTTTAAATTTATCTAAAGGGTTATGGGAAAGAAACATGAAGATTATGAATTTGACAATTTATTTTTACATGAATCATAATGTAAAGTGTAATAATTATTCAATTTTGCTTAATATGAAATTTCTCAATAGCTTTTGGATAAAATTTGAATTTTCTTATATTTGACTTATTCAAGGCCTCAAGAGTGGTTACAAGTGCTAAATTAATATTTTTTAACCTTAAATGTTGATAAAAAAAATTCATATTTACATATTTTACAGATGAAATTCATAATTCTAGGAGCATTTAGGAACAAACATTTTGGAGGTGGGGGGGGGTGTTGAAAGCATGCAATCCAATAACACATTGAAGAGATGATTTGAAAGCTTCAATCAAATTGAGCCATTTGAAATTAGTTTGAGATTATACTTAAATAAAATAATAATAATATTTTTAGTTACGCAATTTATAATAACAATAAATTTAAAATATAATACCTTCATTATAATAAATATGATATTTTTAATTGATTTCAATTTAATCTCAAATTAATTTCAATCCAATTTTGTTTACATTTGATTGAATTTTTCATGTATTTGATTTGATTTGTTTAGGTCACATCCATTCTGGAAGTCCATCCTAGTCAATTGTTGTTTAAAAGTGTTGGTCCAATCTTGGCTAGATTCTAAATCTAGATGGATTTTAATGAAGTTAAGTTGATGTCACTTTTTATTAAATTATTTAATCCCAATTGTATTCACATCTTTCATGTAATTTCATCCATAGCCCTCCTTACATATGTAGGTTCAATTGTCATTTTTGAATGTATATTACATCACTATACATAGGTTGCATGAGAAATATTGAATCTTAAGTTGAGTTGAAAATTGACAAGCATGTTATTTAGGAGTGATTACACTTGTAGTAGTACCCATAATTAAATTGTGTGACAATTAAAATATATCAAAACATGACATCCATGACTAAAAAATGATTTAAAAATATATTTTGATTCATGGTTGAAATGGTTTGACTCATGGTGCATTAACACTTGAAATTAAGTTAGTGTTAAATGAAAATCTAGGTGGCATCCTAGGGGGCAACCAATGTTAAATGGGCCATAGCTTAATGTTAAGTGAATGTTAGGTTAACATAAAATTTTCATGGTAACTAGGTTTAAGTCCTAAAGGGCTAGCATGGTGTGAGGGGACTCAGCCTTAGAGTACCTAACACCAAGTGTGAATGCACCTTCAATGTTGTTTTCTTCTCCAAGTTGTATGAGGGTTTTCTTTTCAATTTTATGATAAAAAAAAAATTGACAAAATTAGTCAAATTTATACTAGAAAAACACATTTCTCCAAAATTTTGCTTAAACATCTTCGAAAAGATTACAAAAGTATTTGGGGAAAAAGATTCACTGGGTTTTATGATCTCTTCACTGCAAGGGACCTTGGAAAAGAAAAGAGATGGTTGGGTAGGCTAGAGCCAGAAAGAAAAACAGATATCAAGGAACTGTTTTGGAAATTTTATAGCTCTGATGGATAGATGAAATTCTGTTCCTGTAGATGAGATAAAGCTACAAAAATGGATTCTGAACTTCCAGCCAGCAGGGCGCCACCTAGATAAATCGTCAACACACCAATGCCCGACAAGCGCCAATCACAAATCATATCGCTCCACGTGTTTGAGCAGAGGCGATCCAGATAGGATTTCACCGGTTTCTATTGGTCAGCCCCGACCGCGCACTACCCAATGGAAAGCCGAGCGGACCGGGAGATTTCTCGGTGCCATAGGTGGGGTAGCGGGCGGGCGGGTGGGGGTTGGGGGGCGGGGGGCGAACCGAGAAAACATAGGGTGGGGAAGAAGGAGAAGGTCTGCAAGTTCTGCGCTTTGGTGTTGTGGCGGAGGCGGGCGACCCAAGGAAACGGGGGGGCGGAAATGAAGGAACAAGAAGAAGGCCGGAAGCTTTGCGACTGCCAATTTTTGTTGCGCGTTGGTTGTCGAGCACGACTGTTGCTGGCGTCCGTGTGCAAAGTTCCTTTGTAAACCGGAAAATACCGAGCTCGAGATGGCGTCCGTCACCATGCAAGCAGCCAGGGTATGTTCGCCTTTGTGCAAGTCCGGGTTCTTGGCCGGCGCCAATGCTTCCAAGCTCACCAGGAACGTTAGAGTCGGAGCCGCTGGTGCTACTACTACTCCCGTCGGCAGTTTGAAAATACAGGCCAAGAAAGGCGAATGGCTTCCCGGCTTGGATTCTCCTCCTTACCTCAATGGCAGGTAGTGTAGTTTCAGATAGCAGCATTCTAGCGGTTCTGCTTTCAGGCATTTGTCAGTTTAAGCTTTAGTTTTCGGCAGAGATGGTGGAGTACTGTAGGGCACGGTGATTTGGCCTAGTTTGTTCTCGAAATTTTGCGGGTTTTGGTTGCTTTATGCGAGGCCACCGTGAGCGGTAGATGAAGCCGGGGACGGCCAGCTTAGGGGGCGTTGTTTGATGTATGTAGTCCCCTTGATGTGGAAAATGGCTTTCCGTCGTGCGGGATTCACAACACTGCGTGCACGCTGGAGTTGAAATGATGTTTCGAGATCTTATCGTGTACATGGAGCCGAGAGACGGACTAAGACGTAGTTCAAAACTCTTCGGTTGTTTGTATCCAATTTCTTTCAGAATGTGCAAATTATTTTACAATGCCGTGTCATCAAGAAAAGCATGTGCGCAGCCTCACAAAACCCGCGTCATTCTATTAGATGTGGTCTCCTGACAAGATGAACTGAATGTGTTGATTGCAGTCTTGCAGGAGACAATGGGTTTGATCCCCTAAGTCTGGCTGAAGACCCGGAGAATCTCAAGTGGTACGTGCAGGCGGAGCTCCAGAACGGACGTTGGGCTATGCTTGGAGTAGCGGGTATGCTTTTGCCAGAGATTCTCACCAAAGCAGGTCTCATCAACGCTCCTCTCTGGTACGACGCTGGCAAGGTGGATTACTTCGCCCCGGCTTCTACTCTTTTCGTCATCGAGTTCATCCTTTTCCACTACGTTGAAGTCCGGAGATGGCAGGACATCAAGTACCCTGGCAGTGTCAACCAGGACCCCATTTTCAAGAGCTACAGTCTCCCAGCTGGTGAAGTCGGATACCCAGGCGGCATCTTCAATCCCTTGAACTTCCCCACCAATTTGGAATACAAGGAAAAAGAGATTGCCAACGGTAAGATCTAGCATCAGTTTTCTGTTTCATGTCAATAAGAATTGCATTGCAGAGGAATTTTGCTCATAATCTCATTTCTCTCTTCTTTAGCTTTCATAACATCTTCTTTGTCTCTCCAGAGCTGAAATTTCAGGCTGCTGACTTGTGAATCTGTGTTGAATGTTGCAGGAAGATTGGCAATGTTAGCATTTCTGGGCTTTTTAGTGCAATCAAACTTGACTGGAAAGGGTCCTGTGGAGAACTTGCTGCAGCACTTGAGTGACCCATGGCACACAACCATCATCCAGACTCTGGGGCTCAGTGGATAGAGACACAAACACCAATGCTGTTATGTATTTACAAGGAGCTGCTCTCTCATCAAAATCACGCAATGAAACCATTGCACAAATGGAATCCCTTTGAATTACTGCTCTCAGGAGGGTGTCTCTCTGTAGCTGGAGTTCAAGACTGTTGGTTGTGCTGTAATCTAAACCTGGGAAAACATTTGTCTCAAAGTGAGTGTGCTTGTTCTTTGATTTTCTTAATAGCCTATCAACCATTTTGCAATGTTGTTTTTCTGTACCCAAAGAGGTTTGCATCTCCTGTTGGCATATAGATTTGCAGCACTGAAGTACTGCACAAACATTGAGTAATTTGAAACATCCAGAGAATCTTAATTGAACCATTGAGAAACTCTGTGAATCCATGGCATTCTCCATTAATTGTGGTGTTTTGTAATTCCAAATCCCCAGTCCCACATAGCTTGTACATAATTTGAGTTCACAAGAATGCTGTAGAAGGGGTCTCCACTCCTTTGTTCATTACAGATGGGAAGGAGAGACCAGTGAGTATGCCACTCTTTTGTCTAGTTCATAGACTGTGTACCAGAGTGCAAGAAAACTGCCTTCAAATTATTTGATTGCACATGGTGCCCAAAACAAGCTGATGTATTGATGGCCTTGCCATAGAGATCCATCCTGTATCTAGTCACAAGCTTAATCATCATGTTGTGGACTAATGAAACTAGAAAAGTGTTGACTATGAGTACAACCGACTCCAGGGTGAACCATGCTGCTACAGCAACAGGTTTTGATGAGAAATAAAGGTAGCATATATTGATGAGGATGCCTGTTAACCATACAACTACAGCAAGGGGTTTTGATGAGAAAGAAAAAAGGTAGCATACATTGATGAGGATGCCTGTGTGTGCGGCAATTTCACTCCAATCTCAATGGCTGTGAAGTCCAAGAAAGGTCATCGCTAGATAACTGTTGTTTCACTGTCTCCAATGCTTGAGCAGCCAAATTTGCAAGATTCTTCAGTGCCATATCTGAATTTTCTTTCGCATTCAGAATCATTGTCACCATATCTGCCCACTCATCTTTCTTTTCTGCCAGCTCCAGGTTACAGCTTGCAACCCCCATTTGATACTTGAATTCCCATTGCTGCCAGAGCGGATCAAATGAGAACAAATATAACTGTCTGCCAATTTGAGAACTGAAAGTGGGCTTGCAACAGAGCCATGTCAATGTATAAGCTACAACAAATCACAGTAGCATTTGTGGTATACCTTGAAATGCTCTTCTGCTTCTGCTTCTGACCTCTTGAGAAGTCGCTCCTTCTCAGCCATGCTGGATTTAAGAGCCTCACGCTCGGCAATTTTTGAAGCAAGATTGGTATCTAGATCATCCTTGAGTGCATTATATTGTGCTTCCAACTGCCCCACACATTCAGCATCACTATCTGCGGTTACTAACCAATGCAGGTACAACTGCCTGACAATTAAATGTGGAGATGAATGCAGGTTCAGCATTAGGGTTACATCCAGAGGAAATGCTCACCTTCCTGTGGAAAACTGTACACTGTTTGATCTGCTCAATCTTCTCCTGACAAGCAACATCTGCTTCATGGACTTGCTGCATAAGTGCGAGTGTCTCATCTTTCTCTTGATTTGTTAACCGTTTACTACTTTCCATGACACCCCTAATAACAGGCTTGACAACACCCTTCAAGGGCCCACCAAGAATATCATATGGGGCATCTGCTTCCAAATTCAACTTAATGTGGAACTGGCCTCCATTATCTATATGGGGATCTCCAAAGATGAGCTTCCATCTGCACCAAGCCAGTGGCAATTCAATATTGACATGAATGACCAGTTGACAAGAAGTCAATGAAATTCCCTATCCCATGGTGACCAACAGACACTGAGTAAACATGGACTTACTTGTTAGCTTGCTGGGTGAAAAGGGCCACAATTTGTTCAAGCTCTTTTAACTTTGTTGAGGCTTGCACTTCATAATCCCAAGCAGCATCAAGGAGTTCACGACCTCTAGCCACAACCTGCTGCAGATTGGTGTCCAATACCTCATTCTCCTTCCTCATTCGCTCAACATCAACAGAATTGATTTGCTGTGCTGCAATTCTTTGCTTCAACTCCTCATTCCCTGTAAGAATGGCCTCCCTTTCTGCCTTCTTTGCCACAAGCTCCTGCCTTCTATCCTCCAGCTTCTTTTCTGCAGCCTGCAAGTGGGATTGAAGGTTGCTATTGATGTGGTCAAACTTGGCTATATCACTCAAGAAATCTGCATTCCTGGACTGCTGTGTCAACAGAG
>Ga0116231_10007400_pt1 | contig 20131 bp, 12 predicted proteins | sample S1TSphgellanicum_2_FD_89695 | JGI IMG/M metagenome (GOLD analysis project Ga0116231, IMG submission 89695) | Host-associated microbial communities from peat moss isolated from Minnesota, USA - S1T2_Fd - Sphagnum magellanicum MG | ecosystem: Host-associated > Plants > Peat moss > Unclassified...
TAAATTTAAAAAAAAAAAAAAAAAAAAAAAAAAAAAAAAAAAAAAAAAAAAAAAAAAAAAAAAAAGAAAAAACCCATTGGAACCTTGTGGGTGTGCATTTTAAGGATTATATATTTGTTACCTTAAGTGAAAGGACAATGTAACCAGCCCTAATGAGAATCAAGATGCCCTAGTCTTTTCATCCAGGGAAGAGCAACTATGACATTTTCATCCATGAAGTGAAAGGTTGTGTGAAATCATTGGGCCAGCCAGAGTTGAGACTGGCACCTTGTGCTAAGTAGAAGGTTGCTAATGAAATAAATGATTATGGAAGGTTTATAGCTTGTAACTTGTGACATGTTAGCTAATAAAAGCATTGAGATTCTCATTAGGGATGGTTATGATGGCAAAATTTTCTTCTGTAATCACCTTTGCAACTTACACTGTTCCCTGTTTCTAGCTACTCATTTACCAGCCACAGTGAACCAGCACCCACGAGTGCACCATCCACTGGATGCGTGTTATGACTCAGTTGTGGATGATCCTCAACCAAGTTACTACCCGGTTTCATCTTGGTAACCCATTCTATAAGAAGTAGATCTAACATATAAACAAGTAAATAACAAAAAAGGGGACTATTAAGTAAGTAGATAGTTTATACATAGTGGGTAGGGGCTGTTTTTACTATCTACCTAGTTGGTAGGTAGGTAATAAAGCAACTGAGCTAACCACCATGGTTAGCCAGGGAACTGGAACCCAACAGAAAACTGTTTCCTGATCACATATCATCCATCCTTGATGGTGCACTAGTGAGTGCTGGTTCACTGTGGCCTTGATTTACCTACCTCATGAGTTTCGTAAGAACTTATGATGACCTAAATTCCATTATATAGAGGTTTTTACCAATGTTACGAGGGTATCCAGTTTCGATGTTAAAACTGGGGTTCACGGTCCAGTTTTCGTGATTGGGGCCTGAGCTCACACCTTTTTGTTGAAATTGGCACAAGAATTGAACATTGAAAATAATTCAGACCCAAAGCTGAAACTATGAAAAAAAACTTTTGAAAACAAGGGTTGATTTTTTTTGTTGTTGCAAAGTTGACAAATAAGCTCAATTTCAAAGTTAAATATTAATTTTTATTAGTTGTTAAACTGCATACCTATATAAGCCCTGATTTTAATTTGACATAAAAATTTCTATTTAGACGATATCTAGCATACAGAAGTGTATAACATTTACATGGAATCAAACCAAGTTTTGAACCAGTCCCAAAGGCTTCTTGAATTTGAAAAAAGTGTCTAACCAGAACTACATGATTTTAAAATGAGAAGACCTGGGTTTAAACCTGCACCCCAAGAACCTTCAATTTTAAAAAAAGAATCAAACCCAGAACCAAGGTTTTTTTAAAATTTTAATAAACCACACAACACTGGTTTCCACCTACCTCTTTACTGTTTTAGTTGAAGAGGTCAATAAAAGAACAATGAGGCTATTTGGTGTAGCTGCCCTCCAATAAATGAATGCCTTGTCAGTAAACATTTTATCAAGCCTTCACATACTATGGTTTTTTTGATTTTTTTTGGGAACTTTAGTATGAAGGCTGCTGTTGATCTCTGTACAGTGTTGGCTCTGTGAGGAGGGAAGAAACTTCACATTCTTGTAGGATATGGGATGGTTGAATTGGGAACCAATTGATGAAACCTTGTCAAACCCTAAACCCACCAATTTGTGAGAAACTTAACCATGCTAATGAGATGTTGCAATTGTTTTTTCAGTTTCATTTTGCATTCAAATTATGTAACCAGGTTACAATAGCCATCACGTGTTGTCATGTTGTTTCATCCTACCATCAAGGGCAGAGCCATTAGACCATGAGGAGCTTGTTACATGGAGATATGAACCAGCTCACTGAGGTACATTGCCCTGATTTTGGCACTGCATTATAACTGCTGCCCTTTACAGATGACTGCTATGTGATGTGTGTGTTGATGGTGGCTTAGAGCATCTCCCCCCTCAACAGCAAGATTTCATGTAATGTACACTCTGTTTTAGATGAAGTATAGTCTTCAAATAGTGTGAACCTCTATGGGTGAGGGATTGGGGAATAATTAACAATGCATACTGAAGGTCATAAATATTTGTTAAAAGGAGCAAAGAAAGGAGCAAAGAATGGGTGCAGATGGAGATGCTCTTCCATTATCCTGTGTTGCCTGTGTGGGCCTCACTGTAAGTCGCAGAGGTGGGGTGTGTGTGTGTGTGTGTTTGCTTGTTATGCCTTATTTTTGTATGTAAGAATTGCAGTAATAGCTTGGTGGATAGGACTCATGGTCTTGTAAGAAGCATTTTGGACACAATAAAAAGGAGAATGTTTCAATGTAGGTTTGCAACAGAAATTAGTTTCAAATTTTTGTTTTGTGTTGGGCAAACTTTTCATTCCAATCAATGTTTGCTCGACGGCAAAATTATTTGTTGGCTTTGTCCATACCGAAGAGACTTTGCATCCATAGAGGATTTGGGATACAAGGGTGCTTCAGACTTTAAACTGGGAACCAACTTGTGAGTTACAGTTGGTGAAGGACTTGTAGGCTCCAAGTGCTGTTTGTATCAAATTCATTTTGCACTATAATTATCCAACCCTAAGCTCTAGCACATGATTAATTTCCATCATCTTTGATAATGATTCTGCTTAAACCTGTCATAAAAGACAGAGCTGTTGTGCGATTAGACACTTGTTTTATTTTAAGATGACAAATTATTTTTATCCTTGTATGTAAGAGTTAATGATCCCAATGAAAAAAATTGTGCAAAATTGTGCAACCTTTTAACCTGAAAAATCTGAATTTGACCTATACAAATTTGGGATGGGACTGTGCCCCCTTGTGAATTTGGCCCAAATTGTAATAGGCAACATTATTGTTTATGATTGCTATAGTAGCAAGCTATTAGAATTTGTTTAGTAGCAAGAATTCATGAACATGCCCACTAAATCTCCCTGTAGATAAGATCAAGGGCAATCCTAAAATTGCTTGCATAAAGCACTCCAAGGTTTTCTTCTTTGCACTTGAAAGCACCTCAGGGCCTGGAAGATAATTAAGCCGATTGGAAGGACATTCCACCATTCACATCCAAACTTTTTGCTATTCACATAATTAACACTTTGTACTTTCTGCTCAGGAAAGTTTGTTGGTAGGGGTCTCGCCTAAACATCAGGCCTATGCCATCAGGCTACCACCTTCAAGGCTACAACCCTCAAATTACCAGAAGCCCTGGGGAGGAGGCCTTCTCCAGTACTTAAAGCACTAACGACTTTAGTATGTTTTAGACATTGTGTAAGATTTCAGGAGGCAATTAAATGGAAAACATGAGCACTTCAAGAAATTCTTAATGTTGCAAATTCTGTGAATAGGTAGTGCCTCTTCAAACAGAGAAGGGACCTTACGCCTACGAAAGGCTACTTCCTATAGATTGCGGTAGTAGGTATGATTGGCCTTGCACTTTGGGAAATGTGCCCCATATGTGGACTTTATGCACCATAAAGCACAAGGCTTGAGAATTGTCGTTCATCGAAACATACTTATTAGATCACAATGGGTAGGAGGGACATGGTTCTTACACTCACTTCTTAAGAGTGGGAAGGGTCGTACACCCACCTCAAAGTGGAGGAATCTTACACCTACATGCAAAAGGGCAAAGATCCCTCAAACTCTAGGGAATTCTCTATAAGTTTATTTCAAACCTAAGTGTCCACTCCAATAAGCTTTCCTCTTAGCTTGTACAACTTCCACTAGAAGAAATATCATAATTATATTTACAATTGAAATCTGGTTTACTGTTTTCAAAATGGTTGTGAATGATAAATCATAGATTTGATGACTTTGCTATGGAAAATTTTACAACTACTTGGAAAGCTTCAACCAATCACATGACACATCCTTGTGACTACATTTGCAATTGAATGTGGAAGTTGCTAGACACCACTAAGCATCAAAGATTTTTTTAATTTAATAGTTCAATGACATGGAAAGGATAAATGTTAGCCTAAAACTATGCCTAAACCAAAATCAACTTAAAAGATGTTTGATCTTTATAAACCAAACATAGAAAATAAGTGAAATGTGAACTTGTTGCCCATCATTCATCTCCACATCCTTATCTATCATATATATTATATGAATATGTACGTATATAGAAGATGTTAAACCTACGTTTTAGAATCTACCTACATTCTTAATACATCTTTAACTTGATTTTGAATATATATGACTAATTTAGTTTTGACATAGATAGTGGAAACTATTCACACCAGTCTCAAATGAAAATTGCAATATATGTTATTTCAAAAATGAACTCATATAATCAACCTATAATCATTGTTTTTTTTTGGATGTATGTATATTGGAAGGATCTTAAAGAAAATACGTTGGAAATTTAAAATTATTAATTTCATTAAAAAATTCAAATTAACATAATATGAATGAATAATGATAATTGCATAATTGATTGTGAAGTTTTTTAAATAATAGGTCATAGTTACACATGGCACTAGACCATTATAGCAATTAACCAGTGTTGTGCAAGTATCCTAAGGAGCATTGGGTATCAATTAAACATCACCCATGCATCCCTCATTGAAAACCTCAAATATCAGTTTAAATGATATTCATATTGATATTCTAATTATCAATTTTCTTTCATGAGAGAATTGGGGTGAGACCGTTACCTTTTAAAAAAAACTATAATCTAAAAATCAAGAAAATATATATTTTCTTTTTGGATCTGGTTCTTAGTTAGAAGGCTTAAGTGGTAGGTGTAGGGGCTTAGGTAGTAGCTTCTAGAAGAAGGATTTAAAACCCTAAATGACACTTAATTTTGCTTTCAATATAACAAAACCAACCTCTCCAACTTTTCCCCCTCTCACATTGCTCAAAGCTTTCTTAAATTGATTTTCCTCACTTGAAAGCTTTCAAAGCTTTATTATTATTTTTAGGTGTTTTGTATTGAGGGAGTTGATGTTTTTTTTTTCTTGAATTCCTTCCACAAGGTAGTTGCAAGATAGACAATTTATTTTTGGTGTTGTAAGGGTAATTTTTATGGGGTACTTTTCAGTTTAATATCATATGTGTTCAGGTTTGATTAATTTTTAAAAAAAGACTCATTTAATTAAACTATATAACACTTGAAAAATCAAATTTAAAAAATTGAAAATAAAATGTCATCATTTCATTATAAAATGGACTTTTTAAGTGATACAAGATGGATGATCACAGTCCATAAAAAATGTTATGAACTTTTATTACACAATAAGCATGTTTTAATTGTTAAATTTTTTTCTTAGTATGATTGTGAAGTTATTATAATCCTAAAATAAGGGTTTTGAATCAAATTTGATATTTTAATATATTAGGATTCTACAAGATTACCAATAGTTTAAAAAGTCCATAATTTATTGAAACAGAAAAATTGATAAATGTTGTTTTGTAAAAAGTGACATTATTACCCAACATAACATCTGCCAGTTGTAAAATTTCAAAAACTCCATGTTTTTGTTTCCAACTTTTACACTAGCTTATAAAATAATTTGAAAACTTGTAAGTTTAGGGTTTAGGTATTCTTTTTGCCTCCTACCTTCAAATGGACTAATTTGCATTATCAAATCATCAAATATTTGCATTCAAAATTTTATAAAAAAAATCATGGATTCCAAAATCTGCTATTTTTGGTTCACCTTAGTGTTTAATCACCCCATAATGCAAGATTGTTTTTTTTTTTCCTTCTTTGTTGCCTACTTACTTACCTTGTGTGATTCGCATGGCTACTTTGCACACCTACACCCCGTTCCTGTGTATGTTGCTTGCCTCATGTTTGTTTCGTTGCATGTCAGTTGCATGCTCCCACCATCACTGTTTACATGCTCCCACCATTGTTGCTTCCTCCCACTTGCTTTCGCCATCACTGCCTACTTCCGCCATTGTCACCTATTCCCACCATTGTTGCATGTCCCCAATTGCCTGTTCCCTTTTGCTTTTGCCATCACTGCCTACTCCCACATGCTTCTACCATTGCCACCTCTTCAAGTACCTCACTTGCTTTTACTTGTTTTGCTACCTGCTTGCCTGCCTTGTTGTTTGCATGTTTGACCTTTGAGCTTGCCCACCTTGCTTGGTATTTCTTCCTCCTTTTTGTTTGTGTAGGAGGTGGAGCATACAAGGCATGATAACCACTTCCAATTTAGTAATAAAAAATAAATAAATCATGTTTTTTTTTTTTCTTCTTATTTATTTATTTCATATTTGTGACTTTAGTTTTTAGTTTTTTATTTTTTGTCATTTTCATTTCTTTTGTATAATTAATTGTTAATTTTGTGTTGTTTGTTTTATGGTTTTTACACTTGGACTATGCATATTGCCCAACATTAAACACATAAGCCTTAAACTAAAAATTAATCAACATTGTTTTTTTTATCATTTTTCATATTTTAACCTTTCATTATATCTTCATTTTTCCATTTTCTTACCTTAAACCCTTTTGCTTTGTGAATGGTTGTAATTGTTTTCTAAACCTTTAAACCTTTTATTGCAATGTTATCTTTTGTTTGTTTATTTGTTTGTAATTGTATATAATATTTGAAATAAATTTGGTATAATATTGTTGAATAACTTTTCTTCTACTAAATTTCTTATGAAAACTATATGGAATAGTCATCAAATAATGAAAATAAATTAAGCAAAACTTGTGACATTTTCATAAATAAAGTTATTATGGAAAAATAGAATGTGGAAGAACAATTTAAAATAAATCCTAGTTTGGAATATGAAATTGGAGGAAATTTGCAAACTGATAATGAAGAAATAATGTAGCAACATTTTAAAAAGTTGCATAGTAAAAGGAAAATTTGGAAACTAGAAGGAAGAAATGATATGTGTTGGTATTTCTTTTGCATAAATGATAACAAAACTGTGAACTTAGAGCAACCACAGATAGTGAGATGTTTGTTGTGTTATAATGCACCTATGAATGTTTCAAATCCAAGAACGCAAACAAGAAAAGGTTTAATTGCATATTACAAAACAAATGGTATAACATTTTTAAAAAAACATGTGGATGCTGATCATTATTTAATTTCCAAAAAAATTGAAGAAGTATAAAACATGGTGAGAAGAAGTGTGGAAAGGCAACCATCTAAAAATCATCGAACAATCCATCTAAATCTTCCATATCAAATTACTTTGTTGTGAAGGATTCATTAAGAAAAGGTGATATTTAGCAAAAGGAATTTGATGAAAATCTAGGTTTGTTGATTATAAAAAATAAAATCCAATTCAATTTCTTGAAAATATATGGTTTAAGATATTAGCATTAAATTTATGTCCAAAACTTAATTTTCCATCTAGAAGGCAATTTTCATGAGAAATTTTGCCAAATTTGGTGGAGAAAACTAATCAAATGTATGTTTTGCCTAGTCCTATAAAATGTTATACAACTTTGATTTATGAATGAATAAAGGTGTTCATGATGTTTTTGCTTTGGCTGTAAATTTGTTAAGATCTAATTGGTAACCAAAACATATAACTGTTGGACTGTTTGAAGTTATAGAAACTTTTAGATAGGTGTTGGTTTGAAATTTGACAAATATGTTCAACAAACTTGGTTTGAAAAAAAAAATACATTGCATATGTGAAAGATGAGGGCTTTAACATGAATGCAATGACTTCTGCTTTAAAATCTATATTTAATTGTGAAACATTAGGCTTACAAAACAATTTTAATGGTACCTATTTTAGGCATGCTTTTTCCAAAGCATGTTAATATGTTATTACTAATGAGAAAGTGTGCAAAAATCTAAGATATGTATCTATCAAAACATCTCAAGCACATTTGCAAAAGTGTATTGTTTGGCCCAAAAAATCTAAAAAGGGTAGGCAAGAGCGGACCAAAGTTTGTGTTGAGATTGAAATCCATCCCAGAAACTCAATACCCCAATGAAAACAAGATAGACATTGAGATCTTATTTATTTTGTGAAAAATCTAGTTTTTAAATTGAAAATTGTTAATTTTTTTTGTTTCTATTGAAGATTATTAATTTTTTTTGTTTTATTATTTTATAAGTTTGCTAGCAAAGTCATTGTGTTTCAAGAGGCATTGTTGTTTCAAGCTTTTATAGTTTTATGCTATAGTAGACAAACCATTGTGAAGGTGACTCGCCAAGTACCACCACTTCTTACATGCCACATCTACTAAATTATTGTTGGTTGCCTTTCTCTTATTGTGACTACATGTGTCTTAAACTAGTCTTGTGGTCATTGGTTACTGAATGATGTTCTGAATTCTACAATATCCATGTTTTAAAACTTTAAAATTCACCTAAAATTCTACCCTCTATAAAATTTAATTGAAGAGGAATCAATTGTTGTTGTTGAATTAACTTCTTTTGCATCTAACATCAAAAAGGAAGTTTGTGTTGTGTTGGAAACTTTCCTTTCTTTCTTGAAAAAATTTGAAGAAAAGAAAGCCCATAATATGCTTTCTTTGATGTTAGATCCAAGGTTTAAAAGTCTTTGTCTTGTGTCTTCATTTATTGGAAGAGAACAAGGTGTTGCTATTGTTGAAAAATGTGATAGTAAATCCTTATATCCCATGTTGTTGAAGTGCCATCACCATTTGCATCCTTTGGCAAAATCTAAAAGTGTTTTTACTAACAATGGTGTTTATGAAGATTGCAATTTGGATATATTTGAGCAAATTGCCAACACAAATGAACCAACGAAAGAACTTGTGAACAAGGAGCTTCTCATTTTCAAACGATACCAAGTGGATGTGAACAAAATAAAATGTCCTTTGCAATGGTGGCAAAAACATGAATCCATGTTTCAATCGTGGGATTTCTTGGGATTTAAGATAATATGTTTTCTTTGATGTTAGATCCTAGAATTGGTTGTAAATCACCTTCTAGTTTAATAGAATTCATTGACATAGATCTAGATTTAGAAAAAAAGTTAGAAGAATTTGAAGGTTCTTTTGAGAGGGACAAAGTTATGGATTTGCAGTTAAAAGAAAAACATTGTTGGCTGAAACAATGTTGGAAAAAAATGTTTCCTCATTCAAAAATAGTTCAAAAAAATTTTGTTGGTTGAAAAAAGACTTGAAATATTACATGTGTTGTAAATTTAATTTTTAATAATAATTAAAAAAATAATTCTAAAATTTTAAATGGAAATTACAAATGATAACTAGTTCATGAAATATGGTGTAGATAACCGATTGTTCTCACATAGGCAAAAGGTGGACATTTAAGAACCGGCCTTGAGAAACAAATCAAAATTGAAGACCCAAATTGGCCTCTAAAAGTTAATCAAAAAATTATATTATAAAAACTTGCATATATGATAAATGTTTTCTAATATTTAGACCTAATGGATATAAAAAGTTGATACCCACCCAACATAGGAACCAACATCATATGAGATTATAAGATTATGCAATAAAAATGTAATTTTACAAAATTACAATAAGTCATGTTAAGGAAAATAACTTTGTAATTTCCTTTGTTTCACCAATTAAATTAACTTTTATTCAAGTATAGTTGAATTGAAATAAATAAAAACTAAAATTTATCCAAATTTTAAAAGTTTTTTCCTTTTGAAATCAAGAAAATTTAGAATTACTTATATAATTTTTTAAATGAAAAAATATTGAAAGAAAACTATGTCTTTCCTTTGTTTTTTCAAAAGAATTTTGACCAACATTTATAATTTAAAAATAACGAAAATTCATCAAAAAGACATATTATCGTTCACTTTTATGACTTCTAATTATTGTCATAAATGGTTTTGCAAATGATTTTCACCTTTTAAACCATTTATTAGAATTAATAATGGAACAAAATACTTGTTCAAAATTGTCTATAATTTTTATTTGAACAAATTTTGGCACAAACAAATTTTGACAAGATCATAATGCATAAGAACCTCATTAATTACACATGTCACAATAACAATGAACTTGAAAATAACATTTTTCAAATGACAAAAAATTGAATGCCATTCAGTTTGATTTTTTTATCTTTTTTAAAATTTAAAATAAATTAAATATCAAAGTCAAAATGTCTTTTCTACAAAGTTTAGAATAACTTGTAGTTTTATTTATTTTAAGTTTCAATTTTGATATTTACCACACTATCAAATACATTAGAATGTATGTATATTTTGTGATACCATGTAATATATTCAATGAATAAATATAAATTTCTTGCTAGGATTCATTGAAAATATTAACACATAACATTAACTTTTTAAAATTTTCATACTTTCATTACAAAATTTTATTACTTTCTATATTGTAAATAAAATGTTTGGACTCCACACTACTAATGACAATGAAATGATTAAGAAAATGAGTTCATTTTGTGGAAATTAAATTCCATTTCAACAAGTTAATGTTTTCATTGAAATTTGAATTGAATTGAATTTGGTTGAATTGAATTATTTTCATTAGTTGATTCAATTATATTCAACCAAATTATGAAAATTCTATTGTGTAAAGAACATTTTAATTTGCTTTTTCATATCCATGTAAGTCAGTGAAGGGATGGTGAAGGGGTTTAGGGAGTGAAGTTTTCATAATTATCAAGTTGACAACTATATTATTGGACCCTATACCTATTTTATCTAAATTAGTTTTGATTATCATTGTCACTAGAATTCGTATCTATTCATATGCCCAAATATGTAATAGTTCAAATTAAACATCATGTGAACCTTTTTGCTCATTTGGAGAACATTTCAATTATTATTTTCATTAATGTGGCTTTTGTCATTTGCCCAAGGGTGAATAACATTATGTCATTACTCTAAGTATGAATAAGAACTTGCAAGGTTATAAACCTAATTATGAAAAAAACTATTTATTCAAAATTCAACATTTCCCCCACCTTAGGTCTAAAAATTACAAAATGATTTCCAAGAAATCCCACTCATCAAAGGTTTTCCAATAGAACCAAGATGTCACCTCAATTTCCTTTTTAAAAATAATAATTTTATTGAATTTCCAATGTCCAAATTGTCTAATATTCAATGTAGGTCTCAATGTTTCAAACCCACCCCAATAGAACCCCAAGTCATCACTATGTTTCCAACATTACCAAGATTGCATGGAGAGCACCATGGATTGGAAGATTTCTATGCAACAAGCTAAACAAACAAACAACCGTCCTTAATAGATAGATGTTTTGTTGGTTGTACGTAGTGGGAGTTAGGACATGTACTTGCCCTACGTAATGGGATGTTGCAAATTGAAAAACCATTTAGAGAAATTTCTAAGTGGGTTCCATATATATATATATGGCTTGTGTTTGTCATAGGCCAAAAAGATGGAGAATATGATATGGACTTTTTTTGTTATCAAAAGACTTGTACAAGGACATCCCATTGACATTGTATTTAGCACTAAGAATGTAATGGATAGGCAGTGTGTGTTCATAGGCTGAAATCACAATGGTATGAACATCAAATATTTTCCACATGTGTGTTTGAAGGAGTCCATGTTTTAAATGTTTCAAATTTGCTTGAAAACATTTCAACAGAGCTTCATGTTTACAAGACATGGGACTATTTCGACACAATATGACATTCATTAATTTTGTTATGAATTCATGAAAAAAAAAACAACCATTTTACTACCAAAGGCTCCATCTAGAACTAATATTTTTATGAAATATTACAAAAAGATGCAATGTCAATGTCTCCACTATTGGAAATATCCTTTTGACAAATATTGCAACTAGTTCAAATCAATTAAAAAACCCTTTGCTTTGTGATTTTTCATTTTGTTTTGATTTCAATAATTGTAATTGAACATTCCTTTCTTTTAGCCCTTAAGAAAAACATGTATTACAAAATTGGATCAAATTTCATTCAACCCCACAAAAGGAAAGGGAAAAATGGGAAAAAGAAGCTAGAAGAAAGGGAAGAAAGGGGGGAGGGCAATAAGAAAAACAAAGGAAAAAAAGGTGCAAGAAAAAGTATTGTGGGGGAGTGGGGGAGTCAAACAAAGAATTAAAAGAAAACAAAAGGGGTTATCACACTACATAGTGATTGAAAGGATTTCGATCACCATTCGGGGGGAATTGAAGAAGGAAAAAAAAAAAAAAACAAAAGGGGAGAAAGGAGGATTGCATTACATGGTGACTGAAAGAATTTCAATTACCATCAAGGTAGGGAATTGAAAGAAAGAAAAAAAACAACAAGGGGGAGGTGATAAAAACAATAAAAAAATGGCACTACAAGGAATTTACAAATATACGACTGAATTTAAGACTCATTTTTAATCGTAATTACCACATATAACTTGTTACAATGCCTAGTCATCTTGAGCAAGTCACATAAGATTCTAATTGTAAAAAATAATACATGGCACCAAGTTACAATGACATAAAAATGTGACTTACATGATCTTTTTATCCATCCAAACCAACTTATGTGGTATCACTCGAGAATGTAGTTACATTATTTATATTTTAAATAATATTTAATATTTAAATAATAAACTAACATTATTATATATTTATATTATTTTGCAACTTGACCATGTTGACACGTGTCATTATATAGGCTAAGCTTGAAAAACTAGTTTAAGTTGTTAGGTAGGCCACCTATTATGCCATTTTAATGTCACTTAAACCTATGTTTGCTAGGTAGGTAGGGAATATTTAGTCAACATTCCAACATTAATCATGACACATGTCACTTGTGGGGCATTATAAAAAAATGTAGCTTTTCAGAAGGCCAACTTGATCAAAATGTCCATATTGATCAAAGGGTATGTCCATTTTGACTAAAGGTTTGGGGCATTAAAAACACATGTTACATTTGACTAGTATATTTAATTAAAATGACATTTTTTACCAAGTGTCAAACTAAAAATCTAGTCAAGATGGACAAATATCCATAAAAATGGCCATGATTTAATCAAATAAGTAGCTTAAGCCACCTTAACCACCTAGGTATAAAGTAACCTAACCAAGGTTATCAAAATCTATTTGGTAATTACATACATAGTGTAGGCCATTTAAGCCTACATGGTAGGTAGCTTAACCTAAGTTACCTAAGCCACCTAGGCTATTAGGTAAGTAGTTTAACCTATTATTAAATAGGTAGTTTAAGCCTAGACCTACTTAATAGGCTAGGCTACCTACCTAATATGCCTAGGCTAGATCTATTAATTATAGGCTAATAGGTACCTACATAACCTACTAAATAACATAAGTGTAAGTAGGTATAAACATAGATTTAGTAGGTACTTATAAGGCTTAATAGACTATAACCTACATGTTACCTAAGTGCATGCATTTATTAATAGGTACCTTCTATCTACCTAGGTAAACCTACCTATAACCTATGTATTTATGTAAGTAGTGTAGAAAAATTCAAGTTCATTTACTATAATATGTTGAAAAAAAATTCATAAAAATTGATTACAATATGTTGGTCCAAAATCATGTTCATTACAATATGTTGTCCAACAAAAATCATCTTATGGGGTGGTGATGCAATGGTTAATGACTTAACTCCTCAATGTGAAAGTGAATAGTTCAAGTTCCCACATTTGTAACCTAGTCTACCTTGATTACTTAGGTGACCCAATTAGGTAACCTAGGTTGCAAAGCCTACTAGACCACCTAGCTTAAATTACTTGGCCTAGCCTAGGGGGCTTGGTTGAACCTAAGTGGCTTGGTTTAGCTTAGGTGGTTAAACTAAGTGGCCTAGCCTAGGCCTAGGACATAGCGTTGAGAGGTAAATTAATTAATTAATTAATTTTGGCATTAATTATTAGGTTTATTAATTAGGTAGGTAGGTAGGTATGGTAATTAATTAGTTAATTAGTTAATTAATATTTTCATATTAATTTTAAATAAAATAACTTAAATATAATATATATTTGGTTGTTGCCCAAATTATATTATTGTCACAGTGGTTTAATAAAAAAAACTTGGTAAAAAAAAACCCAATTGAAAAGACCAACCAAAAAAACCTAGTCAAAATCGTCAGGTCCAAATCAACTTGCCCAAAATGGCACTCTGATCAAATTAGACATGGGGGGGAAAAAAATAGGGAAGATTTTTGTGACCAAAATTCCTGTTAAAAAAAGTTGGGATTTTCTTGTAATGGGGATTAAACTTTGAACCCCAAGGATGAATATCAACTCCTTTACCACCAAGCCACCCCACTTATTGTTGCAAAAAATTGATGTGCATTTTATTTAACCCATTTCATTGAAAACATTAAACAAAACATCATTTTTGAACTTTGATATTTTATTATAATTTTTTTCAAATGACAAAATTAAAGTTTAAACTTAATTTTTTTCCAATAATGTATACAAACATTATTTTTTCTTCTTAAAAATATAAATTGATTTGAAAAAAAATTTGAATTTCATTATTCAACACTTTCAATGACCATTCCGTGGAAAAAAAAATTCAATCACATGATTTATAAATGAATCATAAATCAATTTTAATATAAATATAATAAAAGTTCTTTTATTAACTGTATTATTTTTGATATAAAATATTGATCCAAATAATCAATTTTAATTTTTAAATATTAATTAATGTCATATAATTAATTGATTTTATGGAACTATAAATTTTATTATGTTTACACATATAATATCTTAAGTTTTACCTCAAATTATGTAAAACAATTTATGTTTTTTCACATTTTAAACCTCTATTTGATTTTTAAAATTATATTATATAATTTGGGTTATAATAGATCATAATTATACCAACAAAATGGAATTTAAATTTATGATATTAATGGGTCATAAATTACTCCTACTACCTAGCATATTCAATAAATAACTTACATTGCCTACATAATATAACAATTAATTCAAAAAATTCATGTATATCAACATGATAAAGTACTTATTATTTAACCCACATACATATGACTTACTTGCTACTTACTACCTACCACCTATCCTACTTATTGCATATTTAATAAATTCATTTGCATAGCATGCCTAATTAATTAATTATGCTTATCACCTAAACCTTACCCTATTTAATAAATAAATAACATAGCCTAGTTAATTAACTAGTTAATAAAAAAACATTATCACATATCAATATGATAAAATACCTACTATTTAGCCCATAAACATATTACCTACTATTTAACCTTATTTCTACCATTAATTGCCATGGGTCCTTTGAAATTTTCACAAACTCACCAAACCCTACTACAAATTTAATGGTTAATTCATTGAAAAAAGTTAAGGAAAACAATTAGACCATTAAATCCAACAATTTCATTAGCCAACTTTTCTTTCACATAAATTTATATGTGCATTTGCAACTAACATTTATAGTCGTAGATCAAGTTGAAAGAATGTCACATAATGTTCAATGGCCCTTGAACCACCTTCCAAGTCGCAAAATAATTACATTTTCATCTATTTGTGGGATGCCTATAAAATGGATGATATAAATGTATTTTTCATTTTCATTTGAATTTTCATCAAAATCAACATTAATTATAAGCTGCATATGTAACTACAAACCACTTTGTAGTTGTTTATGCAACTACTAATCATTTTTACCAAGTGTGTCACAACCCCACTTTGAGGGAAGTGTGAAGTCGCCACTCACACTCTCGAAAATGGGACTTGGGAGTCCTCCAGGACTTCCGAAAATTTAGAGCATGATCACATGCATCAAAACATCTCGCATTGAGGCGTTCTTTATACCATTGAAAAGGTCTTGAAGTGTAGATGTCCAAAATGGCCTCGCATGAGCCATTTGGACATTTGCAGCACAAGTTATGGTTGAATGAAGGGCCGGGAGTCAAACTGGCAGTTTGACTCCCGACCATTAAAAGTTGGGAATCAACCCAATCTCGGTGCGTGCAGGTGAAATGCGACACACCATTGGAAAGCTCTTGAAGAGAGCTACAACTTTGGTTTAGACCTCGTCCCGATCCGAGTTTGGGGCGAGAAGTTATGAATGCCCAAAGTCCCGGGAATTCGAATCGGGATAGTTTCGGGACTCCACTTTGGGAGTCCCGGGAAAAAGAGCCATTTGGATGCAAATGCAGCGGAGAGCTGCAGAAAATACTATATGGGGGAAGGTGGTGGCTTCCCCCAAGTCCGGGCCGTTGTGAGTCAAGTGAGGCCAAGGTCGCCCGTGGCTTGTCCCAACTCTGAAAGTGTGCAGAATGAGTTCTAACCAACTTGTTGGTTGGATTTGGATGTAGGATCAATAACTAAGTAAGCTTGTCCCTCTTCCTAGTCTAATCCTAGAGCTTTCAGCATGCCCTTCTCACCCCTTTTAATGCTGGAAGCTGGGAGCGTGCCTCAAGTCCCCCATACTTTCGTAACTTGAGTGACTTAGCCCAACTGGGGGCTAACTAGGGTTTTGGGAGCGCGTCAAAGTGTCACAAATGATAGTCATATCTAAAGTCATAAAATGGTTGACTTGGACAGAAGTCGTAAATGCATGGGTTGGAATGGACAAGATTCCTTCTAGTGAAGGCATGGGTTTTGATGGCAATTGAAAGGGTTTTGATGACCACAATTTGGTGACAGTCGAAACCTTTTCAATTGCCACAGCCAAATTGTGACAACCATAACCTTTTTGATTTCCATGAAATTGTGGTAACCGAAATTGATGGCCATCTGATGGTGACAATGGAATTCAATTGCCATTGGTTGGTCGATTATGATTTTGGTCACTATCGATGGATTGGGCCCATTTTTAGTTGTCATCTAAGAACCATTCCTTGATGATGTTTTTGTGAATAATCAAGGAATTGGCTTGGAGAAGTACAAATAGATCATGGAAAGTAAGTTTGTTGTGGCATTAAACGATTCTTTGTAATACAAAAAAATTTACAATTATGAGGTGTTTAAATGTAGCTACAAATTTATTGCAATGGTGCACAAAAGGACAAGATGGATTGAACCATGGAGGTGGTGGACTTGTGGGAAAATATTTCATGGTGACCCAAATTCTCAAAGAATTTTTCAAAAAAAGGGCAAAACTTGCACCATGGATGGAAGAAACCATTTGAAACCTTTTTGCCCAAATTGGAAGTCATGTCATTTTATGGATTCCAAGCATGGCAAATGTGTTCCCATTGTTAAATGGAAACAATCATGGTGGTTATGGTGTGGTGCATAAAGTGTGAATCGAAAGGTTTGATTACATCCCAAACACCATTGAGTTGGTGGGGAAGACACCCAAGATGAATGATAAATGGAATGTGTGTAAACAATGTTTAGTGGAAGCTTTGGCCTACTCATGTGAACATTTAGGTGGTATCAAATTCCTTCTCATCCACATAAAGACCATGGAGGCTTATACATTGTGGAGGAATGAAGGAACTCATAATTGAAAAATGTTGGATTACAACACAAAATACTCCCCCATTATGGATAATTGAACTTAATCAGTGAGGGGGGGGTGGATATGGAAAGGCAAACACAACTTGTTGCCTTTAGGCAAAATCATGTGAAGTTGGCATAGCCATTCATAAACATTATGAATGTAGTTATTGATACTTCATTTTGGAATTTTGCACAATGATTGTTCCTATCAAAGGCACGAAAAAACACAAGAGCAAAGGTTAAAGGAAAGGTCTAAGTTTTATTTTCAAACAAAGAACAAGACAAAATTATGTGATTCAAACAAGAACACAAAAACTAAAAACCAAAACACAATATGTGTAAGACAAACATGGAAAATAGTTACCTGGGATTTAACTAAAAGTTAACTGGAACTTAATTGAAAGTTAAATAAAACTTAACTAAGAATTATGGATGAACATTATGGATGAATTCCATCTATTGGAAGATGGTGTTTAATGTTCACATTTGTCACAATTCCAACATTATGTTGCATTTTTCGCCTAACAAACCAAATGTTGTGTACATAGGTGTTTATAATTGGGTGAAGTCGAGTGCTTGCAAAAGTTAATGGGTGTAAATGAAATAACATGAGCCAAACCCACGTGCTTTTTGACTACTTTTGTGACTATTTTTAGGGAAATATTCTTTGAATATTCTTTGAAAAATCTTTTAAATTTTTAAAAAAATTTATCATACTATTTTATTAAGGTTCATGTTAAAAATTTGGCAAAAAATGTCATTTTCAAAAAAATTGAAAATCATTTACAAGTCCTTTTATTATTTAAAAACAAGCATTATAATGTTTAATGAGTGTTTTTGTTAATTTTTTATTCATTGGATTAATTTCCAATTAATTCACATGTTCCCATAATATATTAAAAATATAACTATAGAAACAAATCTTACAATTTCAACATAAAATTAAATTACGACTTTAAACATGAAAAAACCAAGCAAGGGTTACACTTATTATGGTATGTGTTATTGTGACTACACCCTAACGCCATCATTATACAAGTTTGCCAAGGAGCAAAATACCACTAATGCAAGGAAAATGTGTCTGTGGGTGGCCACAAAATTGCATTTTGTTTGTGGCAAATTATGAACTACAAATTCTTTTCAATGAATGGCCAAACAACAATAAATGACTTTGAATTCTATAGCATATTTGGTGGCCAATTTAACAAATGTCAGATGGGGTGAAGATTAAGATGTAAATATTTTGAGCACAATTCAACCAAGTTATCATTTGCGAAAGTAATCCATGACATGTATGAGTCAAATCCAAAGGTGAAAAATTGTTCAACATGTGCGCACATTGATGGGGCCTCCATACAATTGGACTACACTTGAAGAATGTTATTGAGGGCAGCCATAAATACTTTGTAATTATTACATATGATATTTTGGTGTAATTAACATGATCTCTATAAAATGACATGTTTGGGACTTGTGGTTTTTATAAAACCCAATTTTGTTAAGGAATTATGTTGCCATGTGTAATCATATTTGAAATTTGTGATCAATCTTCTTTACACATTTGAAATTTATGGATCTACAATCTATAATGATATTTTTCTTGTAAACACAAAATATAATTATCATTTACAATCTTATACAAGTATTATCCATCCATCACCTATATTTTTCAATCATGGATGATTAGACTTTCCATTGACAATGTGTTTCGATAAATGTTCCCATGATAATTGATAAACATCAAGTAATGAAAAAGAATCAATAGAATTTCATTTGAAACAACATTTCTTAATGCAAATACAAGCATTCACTCTTTAGACTTTTGTTTTGGTTTTCATTTTTTTTCAATTGTGGGGACTTATATTGTACTCAAACTACATTATAAAAAAATTTATTGAACTTATTTTTGAAAGCAAACAAATCTTTTAATTTTCCAATATTTTTGGACCAAAAACTATGGATGAAAACACTCAAACAACACTTATTGTCCATCACCCAAGGAGTCATTGTTCGGCAACTAATCATGTTGATGGCCAAAGATAATGATGACCCAAAATGGTTGTCAACAATGGAAAAGTTGGCAATTGAAAATTCAATGACAAAAAAAATAACCACCAAAAAACTAACAATTGAAAACCTAATGACCAAAAAATGTGGCGATGGAAAATTTGGCAACTAAAACATGGCAACTAAAAATGTGGCAACAAAAATCTCTAGTGACCAAAAATGTGGGGACAAAAATCCTACAATGACCAAAACTTGTGGCGACCAAAAACTTGGCAACAAAAACCTATGGTGACTGAAAACCTAATGATGAAAAGTTGTGGTGATCAAAATTTTGGCAATTAAAAGATGTTTTAGTCACCACATGGTTTATGACGATTGAAATAGCTCTAATTTGGGTTGTTCATAAACCGACCCCTGATAGCCCAAAATGGCTTTTGATTTAAGTCGACCTTAGGTTGACTTAAGTTGATTTTATACTAACATGACATAAAGTTACGTTTACATCCAAATGCATTTGTCACATCATGATGGATGTATAGATGCAATGATAGCCTTGACAACAATATGCAAACAAAAATTTTAAAATAAAAATATTGTTTATATAGAAAAAAAAGTTGAAAACACACAAAAACACAAAAAAAAAAAAAACAAGGAAAGAAATTAAATTAAATTACATTTGAAAAATCCAGAAAAAAGAATGAAAAAAAGGACCTTGCATTTTTTTCTCTTTTCTTCAATTCAAAAAATATAGATTAA
>Ga0116231_10007401_pt1 | contig 20130 bp, 19 predicted proteins | sample S1TSphgellanicum_2_FD_89695 | JGI IMG/M metagenome (GOLD analysis project Ga0116231, IMG submission 89695) | Host-associated microbial communities from peat moss isolated from Minnesota, USA - S1T2_Fd - Sphagnum magellanicum MG | ecosystem: Host-associated > Plants > Peat moss > Unclassified...
CAACTGCGTTACTCATGCTGTAGAGCTGTGATGTACCTGTGAGCACGGTCACGGGATAGCTGGAGAAGTATGATGGAAAGCTCCTGTAATCACAGAAGCCTAACGGAAAGATGCCCTAAGTATTGATCAAGCATTGCAATGCATTGACGGGTCACGGCTTTGCGATTTCGAGTAATGGTTTAGCTGACGTACCGTATCACATCGCCAGCTTTTCCTCCAAAACATGCCCTGTTTAGTGTGAGATAATACTGGCGGGTGAGGTGCAGATCATCACGAAAAATACTACCGTAATACGGCAGATCGGTCAAGGATATCGCAGATACGAAAGGGTTGGATTGGGAGGAATCTCGTAGAAGGCAGAGAAAGGTGACATTAGCTTGAGACGCATAGCTAATCTCCCTATACGTGCCTGTATTGGCATTTTCGAAGGTGACATTGGCGACGATAGTCTGGTCTATTGCCATCTGGAAGGTTGGAAGCGTGGCAGTGGTAGGGTTGTCGTACGCGCCGTAGAAGAAAGTCGCTTTGATCAGGTAAACCGTGTTTGCCGAGACTGGCAAGGTGTAACAGTTCTTGGCGCGAGAGTCAGGGAAATATCTCAGGGTATTGAGTTCAGGGAAGTCTGGAACGTCGGCGGCAACGGCTGCGTTTACTCCAGTTGTGATATACGGAGCATCAGACACCCATGTTATCCCAGTGTTTGTGTCCACAGAACTGGGCGTTGTGGATCCACAGTCAATATGGAGAGTAGTCAATGGTGCAGCTGCCAAGAAAATAAACTAGAAACTTGTTAACCATATAGCGTTTTTGCATCTTCTTTGGATACAACCGAGCAGGTCCAGAATCAGTTCTCCACATGCTCCAGACAGTCAAACTTTAAACAAATTGCGAAGCCGCTCATGTTAGCAAATCTCAGGCATGTAGGGCCAGGCCTACTGTTGCACTGAACTCGATCCCGAACGCAAATTTCTATTCTTTTTCTAGTTCAGAGTTATCAGAAACGATGTGTACAAATCTGATCAGTAACCATTTTGTGCCGATGCAGATTGACTGGATAACATGAGCGCGTTTCTAGTTCAGAGTTATCAGAAACGATGTGTACAAATCTGATCACTAACCATTTTGTGCCGATGCAGATTGACTGGATAACATGAGCGCAGTAAACAGTTGTAGTAAGGCGATCGGCTGCGAGCATATTGCAGTTGAGATGACACGAATATTTCCCATGGGACGACGCCTGCAGTCCATGGCAGCAGCTGTCATCCGGCCGGAGTCCTGAAAAGAATAATGCATGACCTGAGCAGCTGCGCACATGAAAGAAGTTCTATGAAAATTATGCCCTTGGTTGTGGTTCGGAGGTTGTTCTCTTCATTCTTGGCAACGTGTATTTTCCTGTTTGTTCCACACACACAAACACACACACGAAGAAATTTTTTAATGAAATATGTTTGCATGCAGCAAGGAAAACTAATTCAGGCATGCATACAATTCGTTAAAGAGCTACAGATGAGAACTTCAAAGTCATGGATTTCTAACCGGCTTGAAAAACCCATACCTATGTAAGAAAGAATCAGTAGTTCCACATGTGCAGCAGCAGTGTGACCACAAAGGTCACAAGCCTTACGGCCGCACTCCTAATAGACCAGATTGATTGTATTGTAGGTAGCTAGGGGCTGGCTGCACACCGCCTTAGCTGTACCACTGCAATCCGGGGCCACAACAGCTAAGCTCAGACACTCATCTAGTTCCAAGGCATGGGTATATCTTACTTGATCCCTGATTTTCATCTGGGGTCCTGAACCTCGACTTCTTAACGCGTCTTCGTGGGAGCCATCAACTCCCACCGATTCTCTCACAGATCTACCTTTCTGCCTCTGTTTTCAGACCAAGAAGCTGGACGGGGGTCCTCTGGAGCAGCGGCACCACAAGCAGGATCTGGACTTTAAGAGTTGACTTGCAGAGTGTTGAGTTTAAGAGAGAAACGGCATGTCTCAAATCGTTGCATCCCAAAATATGGAATCTGCTAGGGAACACACTTGCCTTCTGCTAGGTGACAAAATACTGTAATTTATTCCAAAGTCAAAGTGTGGGCCGGTCTAGGAGCTGGGTAAAATGTCAAAAGGCAGCAAAATTAAAAATTAAAAATTGCAAAAAAAAGAGAAAGGTGATTGTGTAGGTTTTCAGTCCGCCAGAAGTGAGGAAAGAACAAAAGTAAGCATCACAGATTTATATACCATAGGGTAAGTTTCGACATCGACAAAATGAATAATTTTTTTCCCCAAAAAATCAATTCCTTTCTAAAAATTTGAAATTATTGAATTTTCCATGATCTATTATGATATTGTCAGATGAGTCGTGAAATTATTCAGAGTGTAGCCTATCATAATTATGATGATTTCAACATGTCAACTTCATATCTTCACAAAATTTGATTTTACTATTTTGAGGATTATTTAATGATGAAACTGATCTTAGGGTAAAGTACTTTGTTTTCATTCCATAGTTAGGACGTTTAAAGATCTGGCTAGAACCCAGATTTGGCTAAATTTTCCCAAGGATGATCACCACTTTGGCTACAAACAAAAATAATTCCCCAAAGAAACACTTCAAAACGCAGGCAGGTCAAGCGTCTCAAAAATGGTATACCTGGCTGGTTGTTTGTTTGATGATGCTAAATTAGGCGGTGCTGCTAAAAATGGTTTCTCACCTAGTGCCCATTTTGTGTGCCTATCCGAGTGCCCTCCAAATATAGGAATCAATCGGAGCTCAACGAGCCTGTAGTATTAAAAATCCAAACAAACTGATTTTATCAATGACTGTTCATACATACGTCCATACATACCAGATGGAAGCTGCGCAAGTTACAGCAAAATTCACAGGATTGAATATTCATTGTCAGGTTTTAATTAACTATAGACTAAGATAGTAGCCAGACTGTTTCCAGACAACAGAGTCCACCTTGCCCAACTCTATCTGGGATCATGGCACATGATCAGTATGGATAGGAACGTAGCAATTGAGATTACTATATTTGGAGGGCACCCTATATCCACAAATATGCCTTCCACAAAAGAGGAGGCATCAATATTTTGCACCTACGCCCTAAGAGTGGGAGGGATATATATTTCAGACTATTATTGTGCAGCAAATAAGAATCTGAACTCTGATCTGTCCCATGCTTTCTAGTAGTGGGAGCCCACCCACCAGTTGATTTCCACTTTACCTGTACTAGCTCACTGTAAAGTGTTTTGCAAGTTGTTTGGGCATTCAATCATTATTTTAAAATACCATAATCTACCATTTCCCACTGAGATATAACCTAAGAGTAGCATCCAGCTGGGAGGGCCAGAGTGAACCAGCGCCCACGAATGCACCACCATGGATGATTGTGGACAGGACACTTCTTTTCAGCTAGTTCTTGTTCCCCAACTAGGGTTCTAAAAATGTGCCAGGGGTTCTAAGACTGGGAATTGTCCACCTCGATGGCCTTGAAAGGGGAAGAGGGGATGGTGTGTTGGTGATTGCTGGGTCACACCCTCGCATCTGGAGGTGCTTATACCATTTGCTAAGACATGGTCAAGCTAGCCTGTGATCTACACTACTATTGATAAGATTCATAATCGGCCCTAAATCCAGCCCTATTTAGTCAATTAACATGGGTGAAATTTGCAAGCTGCTTTCAATGTGATGGCTTCAACTGTTCCAATATTAAGCTTGTTGGCTTAATTAGTGGGCTCACAGCGCACTACAATGGCTGCATCCTTTTGCTCAATTGCAGGTTCGTTTACTCTTTCCATGAAGAGAAAGTGATCAAGATACAACAATCCTTTGCAGGAATCTCAACACTCTGATTGGTTGTCTGATTAGTTGTCAGGTCTCCAGTTACAACCCATAGAAGAAAAACCCTGTAGATGAAAATCAAGGATGGGAACCCATCCAGCAAAAGTACAAGGCAAATGAGAACAGAAGTAGACACAACCTAAAGAGAGAACAGAAGCAAACAATCAACAAAAATCAGGTAAAGACCAGTGTTGGGCGGTTCTCACTTTTTTTAAAGAACTGTTGGTTCTGGTTTTTGGGGGCAGGTTTTAAGAACTGCCTTGATTGTTAAAAAAAAATTCTCATTCTGAGAACTGCCCTGGTTTTCACAAGTTCAGAAAAAATCTGGTTAGATGATTTTCAGGGTTAGCAGTATTCACAAATTTTTGAACCGTCGATTTTCAGGGATGGTTTTCACAAGTCGATTCTCACAAATCATGGTTTCTTGTTTTATATGTATAAATATAATTTTTTTTGGTTTTTTGGCGTTTGTTTTCTTACAAATCAGTTTGTTTTTGGCATGAAACTCAATTTAGCAGCAAATTTGGTGCTAAACTGAGTTTGTCCTGTCCTATCTTTTCGTGAACGCTTTCAACTAGTCACTGCTGCTGCTATGTGTACTGTAGCTATAAATGTTCTCGAGCGTGGTGCATTAATGCTGAGTCACAGTATTTCATACCCTTATTTAATAGAATTTCATGACTTTCCGCAGAACATCCAACAGGCAATGAAGCATCAAATGGCGGTTGCAACTCAGGCCCAACAGGGCATGACTTTCAAGATAACTTTAATATTTATTTTTTATTTTTTACCATTAGAACCGGACCTTTCCCAACATGTGAGAACCAAGAACCGGTCCGGTTTTCAAATTGGATGCCAGGTGAGAGCCTGGGCGGCTTTCACTGAACGGTTTTCATTAGGCGTGAGAACCATCAGTCCGGTTCTCAATGATAACCGGGATGAAAACCGACGCCGGTTTTCAGCCAATGGGTGAGAACCACCCAACACTTCAGGAATGACCCTATGCAAAGAAGACCCATAAGCTTCCACCTTCATGTCATTCAGGTTACTGTGGAAGGTATGCTTTGGGCTGTCAATGCCCCCAATGACTCTCTAACCCTTGGCTGCTTGGATGAACAAATTTCATAATTGCTTTCTGTGTGGATGAAAAGAGGACATTTTCATTCTCACAAGGAATGGTTAATTAGGTTTGGTGACCAGCAAGAGGGATCTGGTCACTGGAAATAATTGAGGTGGCTGACAGTTACTGAGAATCAACATTTTTTTACCTTTGAATTTTCACCAAAAGGTTTGGATGGCATGTGGGTGTGTGAAGATTGAGTAGGAAGTTTTGAAAAAAAAATCAAGCCCTTTTGCCAAATCCACAAAGATTGTGGATTTAGGCCACAAGAAGGCCACAATCGTTGATTCCCTAGAGAACCCAATTAGATGGTTGGAAATGGAGGGGCTAGATTTACATTATAAAATTTTAGGGTTTGCAACAAATCACCTTCTTGTGTCTTCCATTTGTTTTTATTGCGATCTTCATGATTCAAAATTTCATTGCCTCTACATAATAGATTGTTGATTCCTGCCATTTTGATTTTTTAAAGTCCGTCACCCCACCATCAGTGCATTGCAAACTACAATGTCCTTGAGATTTTCTCATGATTTTGTTAAATAACAAAGTTCAAATTGGCGGTCACAAGTTCAAAGAGGCATGTTGTGTAAGATGACTTAATAACTTTATTTGTGCATTGTCATTCACCTATGCATCCCTACATTGTGCATTTAAAATGCTCATAGGTGTTCATCGTTCAAATGTTCTAATTTGTGTTCATAGTGTTCATTACCTATTGAAAGAATGGAAACCTAAAAGATTTGAATCCCAAACTTAGAAAAATTAAAATTTGGAAAAAAATAATAGAAAAAAGTTCGAAGACAAGAAAATCAAACCAAGGGAAAAAGACAAGAGGATAAAAACAAAGTCAAAGGAGTCACCTTAATGAGTGGACACTTTTTTAAATTACATTTTTATATGTTTGAAAGATCACAAGGGAAACATAATAGTTTAAATTGTCATAGTTTTTTTTGAAATATTTTTCATTAATTACAAAGGTTACATCTTCAAAGTTTGATACAAATCAAAAATGTTTTTACATGTTCAAAGCACTCAAACCTAGAGAGTGGATAGTCCTTGTTTTTTTCAAATGTCTTTTTTTCTTCCCAAATGTGCACCATTCCTTTTGAAAATTCAAAAGGAATTTAAATTGATGATTAGAAGGGCAAAAGAATTTGAATTGATGAAAATTGTTTTTATAACCCATTTGAACACATTTGGTTCAAAAATGTTTTTGACCTTAAAAATTATGGATTTCAAAAATGTGATTTAAACAAAAGTTGTTCATAGTTATATGAAAGAGGGCATGAATGCATAATATACATGATATAAAATCAATTTATAATCAAAATATATTTATATTTAAAATGAAATGTTAAATGGAGTATCTGAAATTCTAAATTTAAGTTATAAACCAACACAAAAATGATACATGTCATGTGAAGTCCTTGGAAAAGGACTTTTACCTTTGTCCCCCTTGGTTCCTTTGATCATGTTTTCACCCAAGAGACTCAAAAAGACAAAAAAAAGATTAGGATTAAAATAAAATAAAAAGCAAAAAAGATGACGGAAAAAGAAATAGGATTAAAAAAAAGAAAAAAATGAAGGAAATGAAAGATAAAATAAAGATGAAAAATGAGAGGAAAACAAAAATGGAAGACAAACAAAAAAAAATTCAAGATTTGGAAAAGGAAAAACAAAATATAAAAGAAAGACAAGAAACAAAAGAAAAAGAAAAGATGAAAAATGAAAGAAAAATGAGAAAAAATAAATAAATAAAGATTTGAAAAAAAAATTGTAATTCAAAAAGAAGAAAAACAAAAAAAAGAAACAAAAAAAAATTAAGATTCAAAAAAAGAAAAAAGACAAGAAACATAAAGAAATAGAAGAGATTGGATTTTAAAAGAAAAAAAGTTGAAAAAAATGAGAAAAAGATAAAAGACTTTAAGAACAAAGAAAAGACATAAAACATATTGGGATTTGGAAAGAGAGAGGAAGACAAGAGACTTTTAGAATCCAGAAAAAATAAAATAAAAAATAAAATCAAGATTCAAAATGCAAGAGAAATGAGAAAATTTGAAACAAAAACAAAAAAAAACCAAAGAATTTAGAATCTACTACTTGTAGCTTTCATAACAGTCCAATGACAAAATCTTTTGCAATGTAAATTTTTTTTATGCAATTAAACATTCTCAATAATCCCGAAAAAATTAGTTTAATGGGTTTGGTTGAAATATGGTAGATTTTATGCATGCACAAATGTTGAAAAAAATTTAAATGTGGTGGCTAGGGCAAGTTTTGTCTCTTTAAGTGCAAATGAAATTACATTATTAATAACCAATCATGGATATCAATTCATATGTATGTGATGCAAGCATGGACAAGAGTACCTATCCTTCTCACATTATAGCATGTTGTTCAAGGTGGAAATGCAAAAATCAAGCCCTTATGACTACTAAATCCCTCCATACTCAAAGGTTCATTTGTTTTGATGTAGATGGAATCTTGTTTTTCTAAGGTTGCCACATTGGAATGACAACACAATTGAAGGATAAACATTTTTTTTACATGATGGGGTAGTATTGTATGGCTCATAGAACAAACCTTGTTATGCAAGTTTTGTCTAATCATGGTGGCAAAGTTGGAGGAATTGTTCCAATCATTGTATTCCTATTTCTCAAATTCCTTTAAACAACACAACTAGTTAGGTGGCTCAAAAGTGGCATTTGAAAGTCCATAATCTAACACTAATGATTTTTTTTGCAATTTTAATAATTATCAAACCATAAATCCTATAATTATCCCTTATGTTTTTTTTCATAAATATTAATAAACCGACCTATGAATATCCCTAAACATGTGATTGATAAAAAGTTTTATAAAAAATATTAAAATATTTAATGTGAAATGAATTTTCAAGGATAAAAACTTACAACAATCACATCATTTTTAAAAAATTAAAATTACAAATATATATATATTAGGAATGTTTCAATGCACTTCATTAATAAATTCTTTGTTTAATCATGTTTTATTATTTATTTTTATTTTGACATTACTTCGACATTTTTTGAATTCACATTTTTCATTTCTTCTATGTGATAAATTTAATGTTGTCATTTCAAACGTCCATTACAAGTCCAAAATCTTCTTTAAATTCATCCAAATTTTTTATAATGATTCCCATTAAAGTTTATGACAACATGAATAATTTAAAAATTGAAAATGTTAATTTTGAATATGGTTTTAAATTTTATGTTTATATGTAATCCAAAAAATTACAAGTGTGGTAGTCCAAATTGTCCACCTATTCATGTTTTCACCCTTAAAGTTCCCAAGATTGTGGAAACAAAAGGATTAAAGATCTTAAAAAATGTCAAAACATGATGGATATCAATGTTGGAGCCTTTGAAAAATGTTTTGGTTCAATACAAGACATTGATTGTCAAAATGTCACAAAATAGCCCTGTAATTGTTCAAACAAAGTTAAATTTTGATTTCCTTTGTGATATTCACACATTGTTGACCTTGTTTTGTTTATTACCATTATTGGAATCTATTAGTGCTTTGATCAAATTTTCCCAAGAAAGGATGTTTTCATTTCAAATTTTGTGATTAGTGTAAAAGTTTTTCATGTTGACCTTTTTATAATGTACTCAAATCCTATGACCAACTACCAATGTGAACATTTCTAAATCTTTTGCAATGTTATGAAAAACACTTCAAACACAATCACCCAAGATTGGGTTACATATCATTACTACAAATCATGGTTATTTTTACTAAAAAAATTGGTCAAAAAGGACCTAAAAGTGAGATTGGTTAACTTGATGAAGGTGCCATTTTGGACAAGTCGATTTCAACACTGTCCATTGTGACCAGTGGCCTTTTTGACTAACTATACCTTGTCATTTTGACTAGTAAGTGATTAACAAATTGACTAATTATTTGAGTAATAGACAATGGACCATTTGATTGCGTCAATTTTATACCTAAATTAAAATCATTTTTTAATTATTATTTTAAAAATTAATATGTAGGTAAGTAGGTAGGTAGTAAATAGGTCTAGGTAGTTTGAAAAACGGTATTAGATAGGTAGGTGCTAGCCTAGCCTAGCCTAGCCTAATCAATTTAACTTAACATAACTTAACTTCATCGAACTACTTGAATCTAACCTACCTACCCTAGCCATTTAAACATGCACATAGGTTGTAAATATAAGGAATTGAACCCCAAACCTTTACAATGATAAACCAAGTCCTCACAATGGACTACACCATCAAAGATGTTCAACTACTATTAACTTTTTTATTTCATATTTTTGTTTCACATCATTAAACATAATGGCAAAACCTAGGTGACAACTAATAGCTAAACTTAATGTTAAAACTTAATGACTTAAAATAATGGTTAAACTTAATGGCTAAATTTAATGATATAAAATAATGGCCAAACCTAGTGACTAAACTTAGTGATTTAAAATAATGGCTAAACCTAGTAGTTAAACTTAGTGATTTCAAATAATGGTTAAACCTAATGACTTTGGCTAAACCTAATGATTTAAAGTAATGACTAAACTTAATGATTTAACGTAATGACTAAACTTAATGACTTAAAGTAATGGTTGAACTAAATGACTTAAAGTAATGGGGTCCATTCATAGTTGGAGTACCAAAAATGGGAAAAAAAACTTAAGGACTTTTTAAAATTACCTTTTACAAATAATATTTACATGAAACAAACTTAAGAGAGAAAAATTGAATAATCCAGTATAAGATAATGCATATGTTAATGGTCATTTTTCACAATCATACATAATTGTGTATGAATACTTAAGTTTAATGCCATAAATGCAAAAAATCCTAGAAATTCCCTATATGAATTTTAATGGACAACCAAACATGATTTTTGGCATGTTTATTTCCTTCACATGTGACTCACATTTAAAGCTAGACATTTTGAACCCATTGAACATAATTTTTTTATCAAATGGTTTAAAAAATGAGTCTATTACCTTGCAACCCTTTCCTCCAAAATTTCAAGATTTTAAACTTTTTAATTTGGTTTTTCATCAAGTTCATCCAATGAAAACATGTACTTTCATAAAAGGGAACACGTTTTTGTTGTACAAAAAATTTGAAATCAATTGTATGATTTTATGCCTTCTTTTTTATTACTTATATATATATATATATATATATATATATATAACACGTGATTCCTTTAGTTTACAGGATTCAAAAGGACATTAACATAATATCCAAATTATGTTAAAATATTTTTATTGATTTAAGAAGACATCACTTTATCCATTGGCATATAGCAATCCACTACATTTATAATAATGTAAAATAAACAAAAATCCAAAATTGTCTTTTGTAGTCATTTTTCAATTACACTTCTTTTTGGTAGCCAATCATAAATGGACCCAATGGTTAAACATAATGGCTAAACCTCATGAATTAAAGTAATGATTAAACCTAGTGACTTTGGTTAAACCTAGTGACTTAAAATTAATGATTAAACATAATGGATAAATTTAATGATTTAAAGTTAATGGATAAACATAATGGGTAAACCTCATGACTTAAAGTAATGATTAAACCTAAGGATTTAAAATAATGGCTAAACATAATGGTTAAACCTAGTGACTTAAAGTAATGGTTAAACTTAATGATTATAGTAATGACTAAATTTAATGACCATAGTAATGACTAAACTTAATGACTTAAAGTAATAACTAAACTAATGGTTAAATTAATGATTTAAAATAATTAATGGTTGAACTTAGTGCTAAAACCTAATGGCTAAATTTAGTGATTTAAAATAATGGCTAAACCTAGTGGTTAATTTAACAACTTAAAATAATGGTTAAATATAGTGGTTAAATTTAATGATTTCAAATAATGACTACACATAATGGCTAAATTTAGTGACTTAAAGTAATAACTAAACATAATGGCTTCTAATGGCTAAATATAATGACTTAAAAAATAATAGTTGCACTTAATGGTTAAATCTAATGATTAAATTTAGTGACTTAAAGTATTGGTTAAACATAATGGCTAAACCTAATTGTTTAATTTAGTGACTTAAAGTAATGGCTAAACACAATGGCTAAATTTAGTTATTAAACTTAGTGACTTAAAATAATGGTTAAACATAATGGATAAACTTTGGTTAAATTTAGTGATTAAATCTAATGGTTAAACATAGTGGCTAAACTTAATGTCTAAATTTCATAGTTAAACATAGTGATTAAACTTATAATTAGTGGCCAAACTTAGGCTATACTTCATGGCCAAATTTAATGGTTCAACTTAAACTAAACTTAATGCCAAATCTAGTGGTTAAACATAATGGCTAAACTTAATGGCTAAATTTAAATTAAACATAATGGTTACATGTAATGGCTAAATTAAATAAATAAGTGGCTGGATATGTAAGTAGATAATATGTAAATAGGTAAGTGAGAAGCTATAAATAGATAGTTAGGTAGGTAAGTAACTAGTTAAATAAATGGATGGATGCATAAGTAAGAAGTAAATATATAGGGTAGTAGACTATGTCATATCTGATTAAAAATCAATGTTATCTTGACTAAATGTTCAACTTAATTAAAGACCATTGGTCATTTTCATTAAAAATCATTAGCTATGTTAATTAATTATTCGACTTAATTAAAGACCATTGACCACTTTGATTGAAGTTGTATAACTTGATTATGTGTATCTAGTCAAATAAACTACTATAGTCAGTTGATTAATCAACAAATACATGTGTCATTCAAACCTTTAGCCTTTAGTCAAATGCACATGTCCATTAGTCACAAATGACAATTTGAACCTTTAAAAAACCATTGTAATAATGGATCTTGACAATAGTTCCAAAAAAAATAATCGAATGGTTGGTCACAATTAACAAGCTCACATTTTCAATGTAATTGTTACAATTAATGAACCAACATGTAGAGATGTTATTATGGCATCCATTGGACAAATGAAAGGTCAATGTTTTGATGTAATTAAAATGCTTATGATTTGACAAATGTCTTTAAGCATTATGTATGCAAAATTTTGGATGCATTTTTGTTGCAACCCTACTTTGAGAGAGTGTGAAGATGAAATTCACACTCCCGAAATGGGGATTTGGGAGTCCTCCGGGACTCCTGAAATTTTAGAATTCGATTACAGGGGTCAAAACACCTCGCATTTGGATGTTATTTATATCATTGGAAAGCTATGAAAGTGCAAATGTCGAAAATGGGCTTGCATGGGCCATTTGGACATCTACAACATTTGTTATGGCAAAAAGAAAAGTCAGGAGTCAAACTAGCATTTTGATTCTCAACCACTAAAAATCGGGAATCAACCCGACCTTAGTGCATGTAAGTGGAGTGCGATACACCGTTGAAAAGCTCTCCTGGAAAGCTACAAGTTTGCTTTAGACCTCATCCTAATCGGAGGTCTAAGCAAAGAGTTATGACCTCGCAAAGTCCTGGGAGTCCAAACCGGGATAGTTTTGAGACTCCTCCTTGGGAGTCCCGAGACAAAAAGCCATTCGGATGTAGGTGCTGCGGAGAGACGTAAAGAATACTATATGGGAGAAGGTGGTGGCTTCCCCCGAGTCCAAGCCGTAATGAGTCTTGTGAGTCCAAGCCGTGGTGAGTTTTGTGAATCCAGAATTGCCCGTGGCTTGTCCTAGCACTAAAGGTGCTCCAGAAAATGAACTAACCAACTTGTTGGTTGGTTGGATGCACGTTCGAGTAAATAACTAAAATTTTTCACTCTTCCTAGTCCCATCTCAGAGCTTCAGCATGCCCCTCTACCCCTTCTAGTGTTAAGAGCTAAAAGCATGCCCCGAGTTCCTCACAATTCTGTTGTTTGAGTACCTTAATCCCATCTTGGGTCTAACTAAGAACATGGGAGCATGTCAATTTTGATGTTGATTCCTCTTTCTTTTTGTGCCTTGGTATTATCACAAAACATTATTGTCAATTGAAAAATGTGAAACCTTTAGTGTTGGAAATTTGAAAGCCTTTTGAATGTTAACACTTTGGGATTATAGATGTCCATGTTTAAATTCACTATGAAAACACAAGCTCCCAAGGCCATGGTTGAACCATTTGATGCCAATCCAACAATTGAATTTTGCATTGTAATAAACACCAATGAAGTGTTAACTCAAAGACTAAATGAATACTTGAAATTATTTAAAATAACTAGTGTTGGACATATATCATTTTTTTATGATATCTGCTAGATAAGGATTATCAGCCAAAATGATTTATCCAAACCGGATATATATGTTTTTTTTAAATTCCAATTTAAATATCTAGGTCAGATATCAATCTATCATATATCTATTGTTGTTTATTAGTTAGATATTGGTTTTGGATATCAACAACTTGGATTTCACATATTTTGTAAAAAAAATGCCATTATGATTTTTAAAAAGTAAATATCAAAGTGAAAAAAATGAACAATAAAATATAAAAAGAATGAATTAATTACATGTCTACAATATCATCTCTATCAAAAAATCCTTCAACCTCTTCCAATTCCTCTTCTAACTTTACATTAACTTTTATGAATTCAACCAAATTGGTTAGAAACGAACATACCCTAGGGTTGTTTGGCCCATTTTTGCACACAAAGATGAGTGTTTTAGGTTATTTATTGGCAAATGACATCTCCTAAGGTTTGTAAGGATATTACTAACCCAAAAAAAATATCCTTTTTGTCTTTATCTGAGCCATGCCCAATATTTACTGGGCTAAAAATGCAACTATAGGAAACGTTGATTCATGTGTAGCCCACCAATCCAAAGGGTACTTGATATCTTTTATATTAAGATATCTTTTAACTAAATCAAACTTTTGCCTCACTAACTTTTTGGAATGTTCACTTGTCTCTGAGGTCATTTCAAAAATGTTAACGTCAGAGTTTTCATCACTTGCTATTTTTGCCACAGATTTAAAATTACTCAAAGGTTGCAAAAATTGATAGGTCTTCAAAACCATAATGAAAAAGGTTTTCTTGTCATATTCCTCAACAATAGCAACTCCTAGTTCCTTACCAACAACATAAATTTAATCTAGGGTTCTTGTATTTTAGATCTAACGTTAATGTAAACATATCATGAGATTTTCTTTCATCAAACTTTTTAAGAAAAGAAAAAAAACATCCAAAACATTATAGACCTCTTTTGTTTATGTTGGAAGCTAACATCTAACGCAATAACAACCACAACATTATCTTCCATTAAATTATTTAAAAAAGGATTTTTTTTTTCTTCTTTTAATTTACAACTCATGGTTATGGCTCCAAACAACTCATTAATCAAAAGCCAATGACCCTTAGATTGGTTCATAACACAAGCACTAACCATTAGAAAAAAGGACTTGATAATCAAGATTTTAAAAATATCCCAGAAAAGGGGAGGAGGGTTTTAGTTAGATATTTGAATTGTGTTTTGCCTATTATAACGTAAAGTTATAGAGCTACATGAAAAAGCAAAGTTTTTTGGAACAAAATGGATTTGCTAACAAACTTACAATTTCAACAAATTAAACATGTAGATATATAATTGATTTAAAAATTGCAAACAAAGCACCAAAAATTGAATATTTGAAAATAATGAAAAAATTACCTTGTCTTTACTAGAGTATTTAACTTTCTAGGTTGAATTTAAAAATTTATGCAAGCTTATTCCATTCTTACCTTCCTTTCCTAAACTTTTTTGGCCATGTTATGTAATCCTTTTTTGCAAATCTACTTAAGCAGATTTAATGGCAACATGTTTCAAGCCTTTGCAAACTTTTTCATCAATAGTCACATGCTATCATGCTTTTAGAAATGCATGTTTAAAGCAAGTTCCTTAATAACTTTCCTCAAGTCTTAATGCCTCATAATTCACAACTAATTTCAAGACAATTGTCATACTATTGATATTAGATCCCTCATTCTTAACATAAACTAAATTTATTTTTTTCAAACCATATGTATCAAAAAGTTCAGTCAAGTTTTTAGCAAGAGTTTGCCTAGTTGTTTCACAGGTTTCAAAGAATTCAATGGTGACATATTTGGGTTGCTAATCAGTTCCTAAGAAATTAATGACCAAGGCAAAAATGTCGTGTGCCCTTTTGGACATCCAAAGATTAAAGCTTGATGTAATTCTTGTATAGTCATCTAACAAAGGTAAAACATATTTTTGTTTAGTATATTCTATCAAACTCATCAAAACATCATTTGAAAAGTTTTTTTGAAATGGAAATTCCACTTGAGGACATATATGCATACAAAGCCTCCTCAACCATACACTTTCAACAAACTATATTGGTAAGTTATTTTTGATAACCAATAGATTAAGATCTTCCAAAAATTATTGTTGTTCAACATCATTTTGTTTATAAGGGTTTTTGGCAAACAAAGAAATTAAAGATTGATGACCTAGATATGCTTGGACAATTTTTAATTAGTTGTTTTTCCACACTTCCTTTCAAAAAACTTTGACCTCTTCTTCAAAGTTTTTGTATAAAATAACATGATTTGCATCTACATGATTTTTCAAGCACATTATTTTGCTTGTTTTGTAATAAAATATTAAACCTTTCCTTGACTTTATTATTTTATTGTACATGGTTTAATAGGTTTAGGATAGCAAAGAAAACATTTCATTAATTGATGACATTTGTTATCTATTTTTTTATTACCATTCACACAATAAACTAACCAACATAATGCATTTATGTTGTGGCCTTTCAATTTTTTCTTTTGATTCATTAACTTCTCCAATTACAATTTTGTTATTTTTGTTTCATTTTTTGGCACAACTCTAAAAGAAGGAGGTTTGTTTTCTTTCTCCAAATTTCATACCTGCATCCAAACAAACAAAGATACAAAACTTAAAAATAAACATTTTATTTTTGTCATACTAAATATTTAAAGCACCAAAAAGTTTGAGAAAGAAAATAGAAAAAGCTACTAAATACAAACCACATAAAAATAGAAAAAAAAGAAAAACTAAAACATGCAACATAAACAAGAGAAAAGTAAAAGCAAAAAAATTATAAAAAATGAATGGAAAAAATGAAACAAGCAAAGGGAAATATAATAAAATAATTTTAAAAGATAAAAGAAGAAAAATAGATTATAAAAAAGAAGAAACAAAACGAAGAGCCAAACAAAATAATAAAAACTTATAGTAATAAAAAATACTATACTTGAAAAAAAAAATGGCTTTCGTATTTTTTCTCCAAACTCCAAATTTGCATCCAAATAAAAAAAATACAAAAGTGAAAAATAAACACTTTATTTTTATTGTACTAAATATATTAAAAACCACAAAAGATTTGAAGAAGAAAATAGAAAAGAAAAAACACATAAAAATAAAAAAAAGATGAAAATAGAAAAAATAAATAAAAATGAAACAAACATAAATAAGAGAAATTAAAAAAAAAAAGAATCATAAAAAAGGAGTGGAGACAAATGAAAGAAACAAAAGGAAATATAATAAAACACAATTTTTTAAAAACAGATTTAAAAAATAAAATAGAAAGCGAAAAAAAGTTTAAAAAATTATAACAATGAAAAAAAATACTTGAAAAAGAATGTGGTTTGTTTTAATTCTTCAAACTTGAAACCTACATCCAACTAAACAAAAATGAATCCAGGTCAAGGTGCAAAGTTGATTCAAAATAAACAAAAGACACACCTTACTTCAAAAAAATGAAAAATGAAAAAAAAGAAAGAAAAGGGGGGAAAAAAAAAAAAAATTACTTCAAACGTTGCAACAAGTTGCAAGAGGGCAGGAAGTAAGTAGAGTGTGAAACTAAAGCAAGGAAAAGAGAGAGAAAGAAAAGAAGAAGGAAAAAGTAAGTAGAGTGAGAATGAAAAAGGATTATAAACACGAACTGTGGTTTTTTTATCCTCTCCTAGCAACAATGTTAAGTTGTGGCAACTGCAAACTACATCTTTTTTCTTTTTAAAAACTTAGTTACTAACCTAACATAGCTACTAACTTGATATCCTAATCCACATTTGGATCTGATATTCGGCCCAATATCAAGATCTTTATATTTAACATAACCTTTGAATATCACAAAACAAGATATTACATAAATGATATTCAACAAGTCAAATATCAACTTGAATATCATCCAATGTGATATAGGTTCAATATCAAAGGTGATATTCAGATTAATATCTGGGGTGGATATCCACATATTCCGAATATCAGCCCATCACTGGAAATAACCAATGTTTTAGTGCTTGGATTTGTAAATGATGAACATACTTTCTCTATTATTGTATTCATGAAGGACAAATTGCGAAATCAATTAAACTAACACTTGGACACAATTATGCGCATGTTTGTACAAAGAGAGAAATTGGAAAGGTCAAAAGGTGCAAGTTGGTGCTGCCATTTAAGAACTCATGTTCATTCCATGTCGGTGTCTTGAATCCTAGGTCTTAATGTTTTTGTTTTCCATGATTAGAGAAATGAGCATTATTTCATCATGAATTTTATTGACATTTGGGTGTATGCGTGACACTTTGAATTGCACGGAGCAAAGTCTAATATCAAACTAGGGTTTGACTCCTTAAAGGTGTTTGTGTTTAGTTTGTAAGTTTACAGTTTTGAACATGGATGTCAATTTCCGTGTTTCTTTTTCAAACCTTTCAGCAATGGAGCCACATTCTCTACTGACGTTTTGGGTCGTTGCCAGTTAGACTTACTTGAAAAAATTTGTGGATGCTACTTCAACTTATTCCCAAAAGAAATGAATAGTCACTTTGGGCATTTTGAAACATCGTGTGTTTGCCGAAAATTGACTCTACAAATGATCAAGAAGCCACCTAATATCCTCTGCCAAAATTACATAAGAAGCCAGTTAAGCATATCATAGGGCTGTCCTATTGCCATTCACTCTCTATGATTGAAGCAAGTTGCATTCCCTGTTTTGTTCTTCAAGATCTGATCATGCCTATTTTGTTGCCCACTGGATCATTATTGCAGCAAAAATTCCACAATGTCAAACAGGAAAAAGAAAAGTATGGGGGAAGGACAAGTCCCTTTTTGAGGTATCACCAGCTACTATGAAAAAGGTTTGAAAATATTTATTAATACTAGACTACTGGCCAGTCACACATAGTAAGTAACACTTGGTGAACATTCCTCAACAAATGTGGGACCACATGAAAACTACAAAGTTTTCATAGTCTCTCTCTCCCTCTTGGACTCATGGACGGTGAGGCAAGATGTTATCGCCAGTTTCACACTATGCCCACCAGGAACACAATGGGGAAAGTAGTGCAACCTTGTAAGGTTATGCCCCAGGAGCAGGGCATTCCCCCAAGAACAGAAATAAGAGCATCACCACCCTCAAAACTCCAAGCAACTCCTTCATTTTAGAATAGAATACCGTTTAATGATCACTGTCACCACCCACAACTATCATAAAAGTCCCTTTAAACACTCAAAGACTATTAATGTCTTTACATCTAGACAAGTAACAAAGCTTTTGAAGGGGTTAAAATGACCACTGCAAAATGGACCATCAATACCGGGGAGCAGCAGGATTTGCGCTATCCTGCTGCTGCAAGGTATAATGAAAAGGGGCGTTTGCCAGTGTGGGGTGGAGATGCCCTAAGATGTGGAAATAAGAGCCTGCTTGAGATGAACCTGAGAGGGCGCTTATTTTTCAGGAAAAGCGGCCTACTCCAAGGACATTACAGATGAAAATTCAGGTCACTACGTGGTGCACTACACTTTCTTTCTATGTAAGAGTGTGTCTAAAGAATAGGAGAGAGAGATTACATTTGTGAGCAGGTGAGTGAAATTGGCAAAACTGGAAATATATTGATTTCATTGGCATCTGGTTATTAGTGCTACACAACTAAGGGTCTGTTGGTGGCCATCAGAAGTTTAAGTGGTGTCTAGAACTTATTTTCTGTGCAAATGGGTAATCCATGAAACTTGAGAGATCTCCATCCCCCCTTTTTGTCCACAACACATGATAATAAAGTTTTCGAACAAATAACCTTTAAGCTGACAAAATTCTATGTTCTTTTTATTTGAAACAATGGAGGTAGGAGCCAAACCTTAGTTACATAACACGATAGTGGAGGCTCTAACTACTATTCATGTCAACTTGAATCGTGGGAAGGTCATGAAAGAGAACTCACATTGGAGTATTGCTTCCTTTCCTTTATAGTAATTTAAACTTATTTTATATGTAATCAAATAATTTTATTTTGTGTGTATTTTCACATAGCAAGAGTCTTCTTAAGGCTTTGCCTAAATGTTTAGATTGTTGTTTATTCATTAAGATTTGGCTTCACAAGCCGTGATATATTTCTCTTTGGAGAATTCCAAGATAAGAACAAAAGCAAAAGTGGCCAGCACTTCACACTCTCTGAATGAACTTCACACCACAGTCTAATGAAACCTAGTTTGCTCAAAATTTAAATTGCAAACAACACTTTTAGTTGTCTTAAACAAGTTGTAAAGTGAGATTTTCCTATTACTAACATGAGTTGCTCTATATTTTGAATTTTGTTTCAAATTTTTCAAGTAAGTTCACTAAAGGGGATTCCCAACATTAATTAATATTAAATGACAACTATCCTTGGTGGGTTGTAGCATTTTTACAGAAGAGCTGTTACCAAGTGGTGACTTAAGAAATATCTAGGCCTGTGAATCTAGGCCTTAAAAGTGAATTAGGTCATCATATCTTTATGTCATTTCACCTTGAGTGCAACTTAAATCCAAAGCTTTGGGGGGGAAAAAAATCAATTACAAATCACAACATACATACCCATGTGATGACATAATTTTATACATCCTTTTGCAAAGTTTAGGTAGCTTTCATACTTTAACTTTCACTTATTTACAATCATTATGTAGTGAACCAAGTTAATTCATCACGTGAAACCAAAGGGCCTTGTGAATACATACTTGGAAATTACAAAAAATATAAAATTATTCCTATTAAATCATTTATCTCCCCGAAATAAAAAACATAGACATGTTTCCCTTCGAAACCTTGCACCCTGCCCAACTCCTCCCCCCCCCCCCCCCCCCCCCCCTTTTTCTTATATAAAAAGAAAATAATTGTCGCCCAAAAAAAAGGAAAAAAAATAAAATATTTGTGACAAAATATTGAGACTTTTTTGATAAAAAACGAA
>Ga0116231_10007402_pt1 | contig 20130 bp, 21 predicted proteins | sample S1TSphgellanicum_2_FD_89695 | JGI IMG/M metagenome (GOLD analysis project Ga0116231, IMG submission 89695) | Host-associated microbial communities from peat moss isolated from Minnesota, USA - S1T2_Fd - Sphagnum magellanicum MG | ecosystem: Host-associated > Plants > Peat moss > Unclassified...
ATTTTTATTTTTTTTCCACCCCTTTTATCACCTTCCCCCCCCTCCTCCCCCCAAATCCTCTATTACCCCCCCCCCCCCCCCAAATGAAACAAAATAAAAAAAAAGGGGGGGGGGGGGGGGGGGGGGGGGGGGAACTAATCTTTACCCAAATATGTTCTCTATTATTGCTTTTCTAGCCAAACAAATTCTTGGCATTATAGGGTCACAAATTGAGATAATTTGTTTTTGGTTTAGTGTCCTTACAAATTTGAAATGGTGCAAGTTGTAGTAAAAAGATTGTTGATATTTGTAAGAAAAATTGATCAAATGATCCTAAAATAAGTTGTACTTCACCTACTAGTTTAATAGAACTAATTGAAATGAACCTGAAAACTAGAAGAAAAGTTAGAAAAGTTTGAGGATGCATTTGAATGAGATGAATTATGAACATGTAAATAGATCTCTTACTTACATTTTTTTTTGTGTCGATTTTTTTTTTTACTTTTTTGAAAATTTCATTAAAAAATATTGTGATAATTGGTTTGAAAGAATCACCGAAGAAAATTTAAAATTATCAAAATTTTGAGAACTGACTATATGAGAATTGCCAAAAAAAATGATAAATCAAAATCTGGATTTTAAAAAATGATCCTTAAAGGAGATCGGGAAAACTGGAATTTATGAGAACTGCCCGACACTTTAAAAAGCCCTTGTTTGGGCAAGCCATGATTATTATCACCTTTGAATTTGTGTTGCCATGACTCTTTGAGGCAAAGAATGTAAGCCCAAATTTTATAATAGACACCCTTGTTTGGGCCATGATTATTACATTACAATTTGTGTTGGCATGACTCTTTTTGAGGCAAAGCATGTAAGCCTAAATTTTATAATAAACTTGGAAATTGTTTAGAGCTTTTTAACTTATATTTCATAGTGTATGTGGCTTATTTTGCTGTCATTTATCCAATAGTAGATCCTCAAAATGACAAGAGGGGAAAAAGGGTGAGCAATGTTGTTGGGTGCATCCAAATGAACAGATATTTGTTAGCTACAATCAATTGACTATAGGTATCAATTTATCATCCATCACCAATGACCCCAACGTGTGGAGACAACACACAATTCTTCACATCATCTTCGCTTTTGAGCTTTGTTTGGTGTCTAACAAAATGCTTCACATTTTTCATTCTTTTGGTCCTTGGGGGTTGCAAACCCTTGGTTAGCATAGCAATCAATCATCTGAAAGGTTCTCTATGCAGCCTTCAAAGAACTTCTCATACCCATCGATCCAAAGGATGGGCAACAAAAAAACCCCACCACAACTGCCCAAAAAGGAAAAAAAGAAAAAAAAAAACTCTCTTTCTACACAATGTCGGGTGTTAATGTGCCTCCGAAAGGCTAATTGAACTTGGCCTTTCAATATGCAAGGGGTGGTGGGGGGATGTGTGGGGGTGGTCTCCTCCGCCCCTTGGCCCTTTGCATGAGGCCCCCAACAAACATGGATTCCTTTCATATCCTTATCTTATTTGTTCTCCAGGTTATTACCTATGTTATGTCCCTACTAAAGCCTACTTGTTGTCTTGGACTTTAGGATCCACCCCTTCCCTCCCTCCTCCCTCTCTCCAGGTCTTGTGTAACCCTTCGTGTAGGCAATGCTGATGGATGACTCCCAATTGTGCCAACTCCCAATTGTTGGGCCTCGAGGGATAAGTTCTCAATACACATTGTGCAAACTCCCAATTGTTGGGCCTCGAGGGATAAGTTCTCAATACACATTGTGCAAGATGGGTATCATGGCCTAGTGGTCCATCATAGGAGTTTGATAGTTTAATGGCTCCCAAGGTTTTCTTTGATTGCCTGGTCCATGATAGGATTTTTGATACTTTAAAACTTGCCAAGGTCTTTCTTTCTTCTTGGTTGCCTAGTCTCCATGGTAGGATTTTGATAGTTTATGTGCCCAATTGGTGAGAGTGAACCAATAGTCATCAGAGCATCATGAAGAGGGATGGATGGTAGGGGGCACAAGAAAGAAATTTCCATTGGGTTCCAATCCCGTAGATAACCATGATGGTTAGCTACCTAACCATGGTGGTTAGCTCAGTTAGTTTCTTTTCTCTACCTACCTACTAAAAATCGACAAGCAGGTTGTTAGTAGGTAGGTAGTAAAAGCAGTCCTTAGCTATGTATAAACCAACCATGTACTTACCTAAAAGTTGCCTATTTTCCTACCTATCTGCCTACTTGTGAGACCTATTTCCTACAGAATTGGTTACCAAGATGAAACTAAATATTAACTCAGTTGAGGTTCATCCACAACTGAGCAATAATGGACATCCAGTGGATGGTGTGCTGGTGGGTGCTGGTTCACTGTGGCCCTACTTACTTACTTACTAGTATCTCATTATCCATTACCCTTGTACTAACCTCTTGTAGTAGTTACCAGTGTTGGTCAAGTAAAATTTTAAAAATTAAAAATATTGGGTATCATCAGGGTATCATTTGAGTATTTTCATTTGAATCTTTTAGGGTATCATTTTGATTAAAAATATATATTGAGACTTGAGTGAGATAAAACCGCTTTTACTCGGGTAGGTTCTCAAGCTACAATGTACAAGGTTTAATGCACAAGGCTCGAACTGGTTATAATAATTGTACTGCTAGGAGTGGTGAAAATATATGTAGCCTAGCAGCAGTGGAGGCGCTCAGAAAAAGGGAAAGACAGGATGAAACTCGGTTTACCCCAAAAATTGATGGTTTTTTTGAGTCCCTCCCCCCTTAATGCTAATGTACGTTTTTTTTGCAAGTTTTTTTCAATCTCACCTATGTATGACCAAACTCAAGGTTCGGGTGCTGTGTAACAGGGCTCACTAAGGTTTTTTTATTGACCTTCCCAAGCATGAAAAATTCCGAATATCTACTACCTTACCTTGCTTATGGTTTGCTCCAATTCCACATCCGAATGTCACCAGACGTATGCAATGGTGGTTACTCTAATTCCACATCCGTATGTCAGTAGACATATGCAATCCTGGTTGCTTCAATTCCACATCTAGTGCACATACGCAATGGTGGTTGCAATGGTGGTTGCTCTAATTCCACATCCATATGTCATTAGACGTATGCAATGGTGGTTGCTCTGATTCCACATTCGTATGTGAGAAGACATATGCAATTCTGGTTTCTCTAATTCCACATTAGACATATGCAATGGTGGGTGCTCTAATATATTCCACATACATCACAAGATGTATGTATGTGGAATGGTTATTTGTTGCCACTCATCACTTGCCTATACTTTGACATTTCCACACCAAATGTTTGTCATGCCCGTACATGACCTCATACATGATGGTCAGTTATGGGCATGCCCATCATGCCTTTTAGGGTTAATGTACGCTTTTAGGGTAAGTGTACTTTCATAGGTGACTGTATGCTATTAGGTGCTTAGGGTTTCAGCTTTTTGGTGGTTGTATAAAAGGCCAAGCCCTTCCCTTTTCTTTTTAGTTTTTCTAGGATTTTTTTGTTAGGAGAGTTTCCTCCATAATTAGATAGGATTTTTAGATGCTCATGGTGGCCATTGCACGACCACTGTCTACATACATTACATGTTCTTCCTTCTTTGTAATTCAATTCTAGAAAAACTCTACTTTCTATTGCTTCATGTTGAAAGCGATAGATTTTTTGGGCCTTTAAATTCTTGAGTTATTGTTCCTAATGTTGCTATTGCCAAAGGAAGCGCAAGTTGCTACTAGTGTTACAAATCTGCTGGAGGGAGCTTGCGTTGTTACATTTCTACCAATCAACAAAGCAGGTTTCAAACCTCCTCCCCCTTCTTTTTCTCTTTCTTACTCTCTTTATCTTTCTCTCGCGTAAAGACACGAAGTTGAAGACTCTTGAAGTTGCTGCCTAAAAAATTAAAAAAATAAAAAATAAAATTCGATGGCGACGACGACTACCATCATTGCAGAGCAGCATAGGGCTGCCCACCATTGTTGCCAAGCAACGTCACCACGAGTTGAAGCGATGTGAGCTTATAGTGTCGCTACAAGCTGTAGCGCTGCCATTAACTCTAACGCCGCGAGCTTGCAACGTCAGAAGCTTACAACACTTATAGCGTTGTAGCACCGCGTTATCATCGGCCATTGTTGCGGAGCTCATGGGCGCTTTATGGTGCCGTGACCTCTAACATCATGTCGCCAATTTTCGTCCATCCACGGATTTTTGTCCATCTAGGGACGTTAGTTGGACTTCCGTTCATCCACAGACTTCCATCCGACTATGGTCCTACGGTCCTACATCTTGTGTTATGCTATCTTGCGTCATGTATTCTACTGTCTTGCCATGCTATGTCATGTGTTGTGCTGTTTCGTGTCTTGTTGTTTTACCGTCCTGCCTTTCCATCTGATGTCCATTTGACTTCCGTCCGACCATCGTCTGGCTTTTGTTCGACGTTTGTTTGACCTTCGTTCGATGTGTGTTTATCGCTGGTCAATCCTAACAACGCACCATATTCTTCAAACCGTACGTTGTGTTAAAATTTTGTAGTTGTGATGTGTATTATTACAAAATTTTGGGGCATGGGACAACACCATGTCTTTGGATGATGAGAACATTATTGCACAGCCAGAACCTAGGTATCAACTACGAGGTAACACACAATCCTTTGAGCTGATTTTTTTAAGCTCCTGATGTTCACAATGGTACCATTAAACATCTATAGCATCATCGTGATCCAATACAACTCCTATCAAGAATTCAGGTCCAGGTTACACTACATCAACGGTACATCATAATCCATTTGGGGCTTATCAATGGGGTACGCTTGCTGTCGCTCCTGCTTTCACACCATCACCGTATATTTCGTTACAAGGTGTTACTTCTACACCCATATACACCATGGAGGTCAGCAGTTCCTCTGGGTGAATTGAAAAGTTTAACGGAAGGCCTAGTACTATTTCTTTAAGGGAGTTCAAGGCAACTCTCTCAACTGTGGTATGTGAATTGGAGCTCAAGTATGGTGCTAATTACACTGAGGTGTTCGCATTCAAATAACTGGTTCGTTATGTGCACTATGAGGCATTGGATGTCTACGAACAACATTCTCTAAGGATTTTGGGCATCATTTAGATCCCCAATCTAGCTTATGCCATAGCCATCGCTATCGTCTCTCAAGCTGTGTTGCAAGCTGCCATTGCACATTATGGGACTGTGCCCAATAATTTAGATCTGATACCTACTTCAATAAACATTTCTCTTCAACAACTCATTGTTGTTACCACAAACATTCCTCCCACCATTGATGCACTAGCTTTTGTTGATCCAGTGGGGGAATTTTTTTGAGTTCTTGAACTGGAATTTTCGGTTAAGAGTTCTAAAATTTTTTTACAGCTCACCACTTTTTCTCAGCAGAAGGATGAAACCCTCAAAATGCTCTACAAAAGGCTTCTCAAGCTTAAAAAGGATACTCAGAACATCGCAAACCTGGAAGCTACCCATCGGTATCTTCATTCATTAAAAGGTACTCATACACTCCATGTGTAGGTTTTGCAACAAATTTTTTTGCAAAATTTTGAAACTCGTACACTTTGTTGGATGTGTATAACATTTCTGAAAAGCTGGAACTAGCTCATGCACACTATGAAGCTAGTACTATGAGGCCTCCTTCACGTTCAAGGCTTCAGCCTCCACCAATTGCACCAACCAGATCATCACATTCTTCTTCAAGGGCTAAAGCAGTGCATTCGGTTGCACCCATCCTACCTTCTTGCAACTACTATGGCAATCTTGCTCGCAAAGCAAATGTGTGCAACATTCCTTCTAAGGATCTCTTTTGTGATTACTATGGGAAAGAGAGACATTAAGAAGTTGTTTGTTTTACCAAGTTCCTCGAAAGGAAGTAAGTCCGATTACCACGACAAAATTTACTAGCATCTTTCGCTACCCCACAACCAAAAGCCAAGGCACTTCAGCTTTCCACTCAAACTTTCCCCACCAAGGGTAATTTTAATAAGAATGTTAAGAAGAAGGAGCATAATGTTAACAAGAGGGAGGTGCTTCAAGCCCATGCCATTCAAGTTCAAACTTTGCAAAATGAATTCAAATCATTGAGGCCCAACTTGCTAATCTAAAAAACAAGTCTTCCCAACCAGCAAGTCATGCCCAACATGTACAAGGTTTAGGATCACACAAGGGACCTCCTAAATCATTCTATGGCCTCCCACACGATGCCATGGTTGGGGAGTATGTTCTTTCCAGTCCACACAATTGTAGTTTCACACCAAAATTTGCTACTTCTTTTTACCCTTCCTATGTCATGGCATAAAAGGCTAGGGTGGCACCCAAAGTTTCTGCCACTAGGTAGGTAATTTAGACTGATGGACTTGCATCTAGTTCAAATCCTATTACCAGGGCTAAAGGAGTTCGAACAGTCATGCCACAGTTTTTTCGTCCTTTCGACATAGAATAAGAACGCACCTTGTTAATGAGGGGGGAGGAGACTATTACACCACAAGTTGTTAGGGCATCAAATTCCTATGTCTTAAGAGTACATCAGGAAAACACACGATTTTCCATTGATTAGCTTATGGATGAAGTGGCGCAAAAGCTTGTGAGTACACCGTTGTTTAGTTTTCAAGATTTAAAATTAAGCACGAGGGACATAATTGCAGTACTAAAGGATACCCTGAACACTACATCAGGTCTTCTACCAATTGTTAATCCACATGCTATAGGGGTCCCATCCAACACCTTGGAGAAACACTCGATTGGTTCATGTGTTGCAGATGGCGTTCATAATTTGATCACTAGTTCTAGCATGGCTAAATTAGTGGGCTCTCCCACTTCTAATTCTACATCCACATATCAGAAGGGAGTTAAGAACACCTCACTTGTGGATTTATTACTCGGCAAAGGTGTTATGGATAACCATTCTCTCCACAAAGTCTCTCACTCATTTCTGAAGGTGGTGCCTAGTGAGAAAATTTCCATCGCCACCAAAGTTACCATTGTCAACAATACTGGATCAACAATCCAAGTGGGAGGACATACACCCAGAACGGTACTTCTTGATATAGGTGCCCAACTAGTGATTCTTGGAGTTCAATTTACCAATAAGATGGGCATGTTTGACTCCAAACTATGGAAATCTATGTGGCAGATTCGCACCGTCAGTGGGAGCATAGAGGAGGTATTTGGGGAAAGCTCGGATTTGATTGCACTTAACTTTAATGAAGGTACAGATCAAGAGCTTTGCTTACAGTTCAAATGTTTAATCACCAATGCCACCAGTTATGATGTGTTCATTGGGCAAAAGGCCCTGTTTCCACCAAGTTTCACAATTGACAACTAATTCGAGCATGTGTACTATTGAATGGATTGGGAGATTAATGGCCACCACCTGGGATACATACCCCTTGATTTACATGGGAACCATAGTCCTATGGCCCACCATTGTATGCTCAAGGAAACACACATTATTTCCTACATCCAACAAACTAGCCACGAATGGATAGAGGGAGATGAAGAGGAGATAGCTTACGCTCAAGCTACTGAAAGCTTGAAGGTGGTTCCTACTAACATTTAACACGGACAAGAGGTTTTACATAGGTTCAAAGAAACCTAGGAGCCCTTGGTCAAAGCTCTATTTAGTTTTGAGAGCATGGAGAGCCATGGCGAACCAATTAAACCAGTACTTTGTCAGCTAATCACCTAAACACTGCCTAAGGAGGCGATTACATTACTAGAGCTCTTTGGTGGTATTGGTATAGGTCTCGAAGCCCTATTACACTCAGGGATGGTGGTTCAGAGGTATTTCTATGTAGACATTGATCCTATTACAAGGCAAGTGGCAGCATCGAGATTGATGGAGCTCATAACCAGATTTCCACAATAATTTGCAACCACCGCATGGAAAGCCAGTTTCACTTTCTGGCCTTTTGACATACAACTAATTCAGAATAAGCATATGGAATTACTTGGCCCCATCAACCTCATCATTTTAGGTTGGGAGTGTTAAGGATTTTTAGCAGCTGGATTTGGAAAAGGTTTGAATGACACAAGATCCAGTCTCTTCACGTACATGGTACGATTGATCACTTGGGTTCAATTCATTTTTCCTATGCTTAGTTATGTAATTGAGAACACCCTTTTTCAGCTTGACCAAAAGGAGAAAGTCCAAGAGCACTACACATTCGTCAAACATTATCTTAAAGAGCCGCTCATATTTGATGCGGCACAATGCGGTTCTTATGCGCACCGACTACGCAATTGGTGGACCAACCTGGCACCATTTTTAGTTTTGCAACTGGCTTTGAGATACACCATCAGAGGCCCCAACTTGTAGGTTTCTCACATATTGGATGATCAGAGCTCTTGTCAACGAATTACAAGGCAAGAAAAACCTCCTTGGTTTTTTACGAACATAATAGGACAACCAAGAAGTGTTTAGCCCACTTTTGTTTCCTTCCTAGGAGCATGCACCTTTTAGGGAGATGGACCAGGCCTGGTGTATCGTCATGCTTCAGCCACTTGGGATGAACCAAGCCCAAAAGAAAGAGAAAGGGCTATGGGGTTCCAAATTGGCACTACTAGTCACACTAAGGTGAGTAGATTGGAGCATAACACTCTACTGGGGAGAAGCATGGACCTGAATTCCTTTACATGGTTATTGGTAACTTGTGTACTCTTTCAAATGTACAAAACACCAACATTGATTCAATCAACTTGTAGTTTTGGCAATGCGATCACATGGCACCCTGACCAAATACACTTGCCTATCTTCAACACTCTACATTTCATTTTTAGTGTTGCGGGGGGAGGAGTTACCATGTAATTTGACTCAAGTTGTGTTTGATACACTTGGAGGTACATCAGCTTCTAGAGAAATAATTACAACCTTTTACGAATATGTGTAGTTGGATAGTGGAGAAACCAATACACCAGGTTTTTCAAACACACTTTCCAACTCCATTCCATGTGTTTCCAACTACCCTTTCGTTATGGGGAACCAGCTCACAAAAAAGAAAGAGACCAGGTCATAAACTTGCTAATTAAGTATGAGAATGTGTTCGCATTCTCAATGAAAGATTTAAATAGGTGTAAGACTATGTAATTTTCTATAGACCTTACAGATGAAACACCCGTCTATTAGAAAAGGCATAGGTTAAGCAAACATGAGTGGGAACTGGTAGATGAAAGATGCAAAGAACTCCATGAAACTGGTTTCATTCAACCATCAAGTTTTGATTTGGCAGCCACTATAGTAATGCTAGCAAAGAAGGATTCAACTAGATTATGGATTCAGAAAATGATGTGCAGGGATTATAGGCCTTTGAACCTAGTTACACCTTAGGATAGGTACCCCATGCCCATCCTTGAAGAACTATTTGATAACATTGGAGACTCAAACATCTTCACAATTGTGGATCTGAGGCAAGGCTTCAACCAAATTATGCTCACTACAAAGGATCGTAAAAAAACGACATTCCATGGAAGCAACAAGTTGTGGGAATGGCTTGTGATGCCTTTTGAATTAAAGAATGCACCTGTCTTCTTTTAGCGAATCATGAACCAAGTTCTCAAAGGGGCAAATTTCCTAAAGTGCTACATAGATGACGTCTTAGTGCATAATAATGGATTCTTGTAGCATTTGGTTCATCTTGAAGAGTTATTCAAGAGGCTCCACGAAGTCAATATGAAGATCCATCCTAAAAAGTGTGAGTTTGTTGTCACCTAAGTAATCTACCTTGGACACGGAATTTTGCCAAATGGTATTGTGGCTCATTGGGCCAAAGTAGTAGCCATTTTGGAGATGCCCAATCCTATTGATATTCACACGTTGAGGAGCTATGTAATTACTACAAAATTTATGTCCAAAACTTCAAAACTATTGTTCATCCTCTTTATGCATTGTTAAAGAAAAATGTTATTTGGACATTGAGTGATGAAGTTTAGGAAGCTTTCAACACACTCAAGGAAAAGCTTTCAAAGTTCCCCATTTTGAAAAGACTTGATTTCAATAAGGTCTTCATTTTACACACTGACTGAAATGCTTTTGGTATTGGAGCTATTTTTGGCCAACTTGATGAAGAAGGCAAGGAATATGTTATCGCCTATGCATCTCGAAGCAACAACAAGGCTGAAAGTAATTACTCTTCATACGAGGGGGAGTGCCTTGCTGTTGTATGGGCCATCATACATTTCAGGCCCTATTTTTATGGCACCAATTTCACTTTATATACCGACTACCAACCTATCAAATGGTTGATGACCAACAATAAGCTTACTAGTAAGTTAGCTCGTTGGGCGTTTATACTTCAAGAGTATGAGTTCAAGGTTATTCACCGATCTGGTATTACACATTAAAACATGGATACCATGTTGTAAAGACCCCTCACTACCTCTGAAAATTTCTTAGAAACCAGGCAAGACTTTGACCAGATTCCAGCAATACATGTATTTGATACATCTAGTTATCTTGCACTACTACAATGTAACCTGGTTGAGCATCCCATTAAATATATTAAAGGATTTCATGATGTGAAGCATCATTTCATCCATCTATCTCGTCATCCATCCGGACGGATGCAGCTATGTCATCCCCACTATTTAAAATAGAAGCATAGGGGCTTCCATGTGACACACCATTTTAGGTTATATATGTGACAATTCAACTTTAAGCAAAGTACTTGGGATAAAATCAGAAAAGAAAACCACCAAAAGAGAAGGGCTAATGTGTTCAAATGTAAGTTAACTCCAATTTTACAAAGTATCTTCTTAGCAGACCAACTAGGGCTCATGCAAACCTGCCTAGACAAAAGAGCACCACCTCTTGAGTAAAAAACCCCTCCTTCGACCCCTCCTTCAACCTGGAATAAAAATGTTGTGCCCTCCCTAGTCCATGCTAAGCCTTTTCATTGGCTACATGATTTTATTTTTTCTAAAACTCTTGGTCACCATTTTCAACCTAGGCTAATAATAATACCCCTTCCTAAGAGCGTGGGTATCCATACTATTGCAATTCATATTTACTAGGGTAAACCAGTTGGTGACCGAACACTTAAGTTCTCAGGGCAGGCCAGATCCAAGGAGAGGGCTCCATTGTTTCTGGTGCTCAAACAAAACTTGAACCCCTTCTATTAGTGCATCTAGTTACATATAGTAAAAGACGTCGTGAAGCATCATTTCATCCATTTGTGCTATCATCCATCCGTCCATCCATCCCATCATGGTCTGTTTACTTCAATGGGGCGAAGAAAGAGTGGAATACAGATGTGGTGCAACGAGCAAAGTAAAGGATGTCGTGAAACATCATTTCATCCATTTGTCCCATCATCCATCCATCGATCCGTCTGGTCATCCATCTATCTTGTCATGGTCTGTTTACTCCGACGGAGCGAAGAAATACAGACGCAGCGCGGCGGGCAAATGTACCATCAAATACACACACACCTGTGCATTAGGCACGGGGTGCATCCATCTGTCCCGTCATCCATCCTCCATCCGTCCTGTCATGGTCTGTTTACTGTGACGGGGTGGAGAAATAGTGGAACTAGCACCCACCAACGCACCAATTGGTTGTTCTGTCCATGGGATGGGCTGCATTTCTTCATCCAGCCGCAATCACTCAACTTTTTTTAATTTCTGACCAATGAGTTTTTTTTGGGCTGTTTTTTTCTCAACCCTGACCTTCATAGTACCTCCTCACCTAGAATACAATACAAAAGAAGAGGAGAAGAGAGAAAGAAAAGTAGAAGAAAAGATTCGGACAAGCTGTGGGTGGTCAAAAGTCGGGTCAAATTAAGAGCCATTAAATGGTGTAATTGGCATTTAGAACAAATTCCGTTACATAATTAGGAGCTTCGGAAATTATTTGTTAGAGAATAGAAGTAAGGACCCGGCCAAGCTGTGGGTGGTCGTCAACTGGGTTTCACTAACAATAAAGCATTATATGTCGTAATTGGCATTCAGGAGAAATTTTGTTATAATTGGGAACTTCTTTGGAGACTAGGAGCTTGGGAGATTATTGCTAGAGAAGAGAAGAAAAAGAGGAATTGGACAAAGGACCTAACCAAGTTGTGGGTGGTCATTATTCGGTTTTGATTAATAAACCATTATATGATGTAATTGGCAATCAAGAAAGATTTTGTAGCATAATTAAGAACTTCTTTGGAGATTATTTGCTGGACATCACAATTTTCTATGTGCCCCTTTGTAATATATTTTTGAATGAGCTTTGACCCTAAAAAACTCAGGGTGAACGGTGGAATATCGCTCCTATGTGACCATTATGATGTTAAAAATTTGATGGTGAAAGTGAAAGGTAAAGATCGTAAAACAAAACAAAAGTAAAAAAATATTACTTAAATAATGTTTAAATTAGGGATTTTTTTCAATTTTGTGAGGCTCAAAAAATGGAAAAAAATTCCCAATTTGAAAAGAAGATTTAAATTGCATTGACAAAACCAATTCGTCTTAAACACTCTCAAAACAATTTACCCAAAAGAAAAGAAAAAATTAATTGTGAGTTAGGTACTCGATAATATTATTTAGGTAATATTACTAAACTTCGCATTTTGGATTTTGCATCATCATCAATTTCCTATTTGAGTGGCATTTGCAATCATAATCAACAAGAGTCAAAGTCAGACATTGAACAACGTTGGGGTATATTTGTCGTCTCCAGTCTATTCCCATGGTCAGCTATATGTTGCTATTTCACGGGTCACAAGCAATGCAAATATCAAGATTTTTAGCGACTAGGGTCCCGATGGATACATGTGGAATGTTGTATAAAAAGAGGTTTTGGAAATGTAGTTTATAATTATAACTTTGTAATATGTTTGAACCATCTGCCTAATGCACGAGTGTGTGTGTGTATTTGATGGTACATTACATATGTGCCAAAAGAGTATATTACGCAGTGATGGCCAAGCGTCACAGGCGACATGTAGCAGCTTATTGGACAACACAAAACGCTTTCCCATATTTTTGGTCGAACAAATCACAAAATTTGTTTTTAAAAAATCACTAAATGCAAGTATGCCAAAAAAATCACGTAGCACTAATTTTTCTAATGTTTGGAAAAATTTATCCGAACTATAGAAAACTGGCAAATACAAAAAAAAATTGTCCCAAACACTAAAACCTATGTCCAAATGTGACAAAGTATTTTTTCCTACCAAAAAAAAAGATGCATTTCTCAAAAAAATTGCAATTTTTTTCTTTGAGAAAAGGGAATTTGTGAAGAAAAATCCTCTTTTATTTTTTTGAAAGATCTAACTCATAATTTTGAGAGAATTCACCATGAAACAAAGTGGTTAAATTCTGGGTTGGGTGGATAATTTAATTTAATTTAATGTATTTTTAATTTGATGACATCCGCTAAAAATATTATTAATTTTCAATTCACTATATATATGTGTATTCCACTCTTTTTCCACCCTGTTAAAGTAAATAGACCATGACGAGACGGATGGATGATCGGACGAATGTGAAGCATCATTTCATCCATCTATCCCATCATTGCAGGGCTTTGGCATGTGTGCGATCTCTTCCTATTACTCTCTTTGCCGTGCCGTGTTTGTATTCCACTCAATCTCTGCCCCGTCAAAGTAAATAGACCATGACGGGATGGATGGATGGATAGATGACGAGACAAATGGATGAAATGATGTTTCACGACGTCCTTTCTATATTTCCTATTGTTTTCTCCGTCGCGCTGCGTCTGTATTCCACTCTTTCTTTGCACTGTCGAAGTAAACAAACCATGACGGGATAGATGGATGATCGGATGGATGGATGGATGAATGATGGGACAGATGGATGAAATGATGCTTCACGACGTCCTTTCCTGTACTATATTTCTCATTGTTTTTTCCGCCATGCCGCGTTTATATTCCATTCTTTCTTCGCCCCATCGGAATAAATAGATCATGATGAGATGGATGGATGGATGGATGATTGGATAGATGGACGGATGGATGATTGGACAGATGGACGGATGGATGACGGGACAGATGGATGAAATGATGCTTCACGATGTCCTTTACTATATGTAATGCTAGTTTGAACCTCGTGTCTAATGCACATGTGTGTGTGTATTTGACAGTACATATTACAAAATTACTATTACAAGCTACATTTCCAGAACCTTTTTATATATGACATTCCACATGTATCCATCGGGACCTTAACTGCTGAAAATCTTGATGTTTACACTACTTGTGACCCGTGAGATAACAACATACATTTGACCATGGGAGTAGACTAGAGACAGCAAATATACCCCAACGTTGTTCAACTTGTAAGTAAGTAGTAAGTTACTTATTTAGTAGGTATTAATCTATTGAAAATTATTTTTTTGTTTTTGTATGTTGATAAGTTCCAATATCCAGACCCCTTCCATGTTCATAATGGTTAGGGTTTCTGGTGCAGCTAATTTTCACATGCATCATAATAATACCTTTGGCATCTAGCATATTATTATTATTGGCAAAATTATTTTTCTGGGCAATCTGATCATTGCAATTACCAATATATCTATTAAGCTAATGTGCTAAAATGGCAATTGACATCCATTGCCATTATTATAATGGCAAATGCAAGCCTTGAAATTGCCAATATTTAATAAAAATGTGCTTAACAGTTGCTCACTCTGGCATCCATTGAACTATAATAAAAAATTATGGAATGTAAAAAACATTGAAAATTTCCAATATTCTAAAAAAGATTTTAAAAAAAACAACCCAACCCAACTCTTTTAGTTGTTGAGAAAGAGACATGATTACACTACACTCGGAGCTTGGACACTTTGGAGTTAAGCGTACTTATATCCTTCTTGTTCCTCATTACTATTGGAGAAGTATGTATGTTCAAGTCTGAGACATCATTGCTAGGTGTGAACAATGTGATAGGGTGAAAACTTCTTTCTCCTCTCGACAGCTCATGCTTTCTCCACTCCTTATTCAAGGCATGTTCAATTGTTGGTCATGTGATTTAGCTAGAGAGTTACCACAGACCTTTAGGGGTAATGTTTACATCATGATTATGATTGAGCATTTTAAAAAGTGGGTTGAGCTTGTTGTGCTATTGGACAAATCATCACACAGCACTAGCCGGACTTTCTTACAACATGTCCTAAGTAGGTTTAGGGCTTGTGTTAAATGCCTTACTAATCAAGGATTAGAATTCAAGGGATAATTCTAAGACCTACTTGACCATGCTCTCATTGACCATTGTCAAACTTCAAAAGATCATCCCCAAATTAATGGCTTTGTAAAAAGGATGGTTCAAACGTGCAAGAAGGGACTTTGGAAGATTTGCTTCACTAGGAACAAAAAAGATTAGGACCTAGCCTTCCCTTACATCGCCATGGGTTACAGGATGTCCAAACACGCCTCTTTATCTCATTTCTCTCCTTACTTTTTATTTTTTGGGAGACATCCCATTCCACCCTTTTCCATTGTTGCTCAAATGGACCAAATTGTGGACTTGGACTCCCCAACCACTTGGGCTAGGGTCATTGCAAAAAAGGTTTCTCTATTCAGGAGGGTTATGCCCATGGCCATGGAGAATTTATCCATTGCAGAACATCGAGACACTTTACGGTATGCACACACACGAGGTGGCAGTTACAAACCTAAGGTGAGATGATTTGATGTTGGTGATTTTGTGTATCTTTAGCGGCAACCCAATGATACTTTAGACACTTCTTCTGATTGCACTATCTTAAGGATTAACGCGATTAGGCCTTTAGGTGTGTTAGAGTTGTAAATAACTAATGGATGCACAATTCGGGATCATTCCAAAAATTGTGCGCCTTGCCACCTGCTGAACTTGGATCCTACCATCATCACATCGACTTGGATTCCTCCACTTGATTATCCATGTCAAATATGTCAGAAGACAGATGATGCTGATCAGATGTTGTTTTGCGGTAACTGTAATGGTGGATACCATCTTTTCTACTTCAAGCCGAAGCTCATTCAAGTTCTCGCTGGTAATTGGTACTGTTCATCATGTTCTCCTACAGCACTTTGATTCCTACTCAGACCATGCCACACTTTTCCTGGCTCAGGTCTGAGGGGGGATACATGAGAATTTCATCTCAGTCTCCTCTTGTGCATTATATATATATGTGCATGCATTTCTTTTTAGTTGATTAGTTTATACCTTTGACTAGCTTTAGTCTTTTTGTTTAGTAAAATTTATTATGGATTTATTCCCTTACGACATTGTATGCCACGACATGTTGCACACTCGAAGCCATTGGCTTGTTGCTCAGATATTCATTAGACTTAAGGTGATGATATATGTCCAAGTTCTCTTCCTCAAAGGAAAGGGAAAAAGGGTACCTTTTTTTTCTGATCTTTCCCAACTTTTAACTCGAGGAAGGAACCCCACTATGTTGTTTTACTTTTTCATGCCCATCACTACAAGTTGGTTCTATGATCTTTTGGATTGGATGGATGGATGGATGGATGACTCTTTGAAGAGTTTGGAATGTAGACACCTATTGTAGTTGTATTTTGCACAGCCTGTAATGACCACATGGTTCTCGGAGTTTTTATAACCACGGTTTTTGGAGAATTCATGTACCCAGTTCTGATATATAGCCATGGTTCTCAAACATTCGAAAAAGTCTAATGACTGCCCAGAAAAAGAAAAGGGTTCTTTGCTAGTTTTTCAGTGAGGCTTTTAAAATAACTGGATCGGATGGCTCTTTGATTCTGAAAATTTCAAAAACCAAATCAAACATGGTTATTTTTAAAAAATCAAATACCCATGTGACACTAGTGTAAATAGTCCAGAGGTTGGGGTTTTGTGGACCCTGTAACTTTTCAGTCCTTATGGATCACCTTTGGCCAGGTTTTTTTTTCCCAACTTTGTGAAGTAGCCAAAATGGCAATCATCCACAAGAATATTTAGCCAAATTTGGCTATAGGCCAGATATGAAAGTAAAAAAATTGTAAGAATATTTTTATATTTTGGCTACTCACTGGAACATGTTGTAGGGATCTGGCAATTGTATATATTGAAATGTGCGAATTAAGGCCATTTTTTTTCCCACAAAAATCCTTTGTTTGTGTTGAAAGTATGTTTTTCAGGTTAAAAAAAAGAAGAAAAATTTGCCTTTAGAAAAAACTGATCCTTGGGGAGAGAAGGTTGCCCATCTCTGGGTAGGGGCAGAGTGAACCAACAGCTAGGTGTTTATCATCCATTGGAAGCCTCTTATGACTCAATGTGGATGAATCCCAACTGAGTCCCAACCTTGGTAACCTATTTTGTAGACGATAGGTCTTGCAGGTATCTAGTAGAAGTGGTGGGCGGGTATGTCTATTTTTGACATACTAATTGGGTATTGATATATATATATATATATATATATATATATTGATTTTAGACACTTGGTAAAAAAAACACAAGTATTAAAATGTTTTTCAAATAGACATATATAACATTTTACATGTTTTTGGGGGGTATTTTGAGTTTGAACATGGGTAGACAACAAGCTTGTACCAGCTGATATGAGACCAAGTGGTATGAGATATGCATGTGGGTATCAAATATTCACATCAAGATTTCATTAAAGTGAGGAAAAAATTCAGCAAAGAGCCACTAAAAAGCGATGCTTGTCTCTAGCTTACAAGCTAGAGGAGTTGTTCCATTGGAGAGTACAAGGTGACAACCACAATGAACCGACACCCATAAGGCCACTAGTTGATTGTTATGTCCATTGGATGGGTGTTGCAATTTTTTCATCACATGTTGGTTTTTGGTGTTTAAGCGTTTGCTTAGTTTCTTATCCCTAGTTGTTATAATTCAATTTTGACCTCATCTACCCTTGGCTTCAAAATTCAAAATATTACCCTCCATTTTTGCTTTACCTATCAACTATACCCCACCCCCCCCACCTACTTAGCATTTACATGTGATCGATGCCAAAAATATTGTGGAAAATGCAAGTATTGCAAAAACCCACTAACACCTATTCTACTTTCCATTCGAACTCTAACCCCTCATATAGTTCTAGCCCCTCAACATTTTGTGAAGTTCCTTTGGTTTATGCAAATTTTATTTCACATTATCTCACAAAATGAAATATCCACATGTGGCTTATGTTTATTTTTAGAAATGTTATTTTAAAATTAGGAACAACACTATTTTTTCTTTTTTTCGTAAAAAATTCTAATTATTATTATTTTTCTTTCTTGTTAGATTTCTTTTTCTAGATTTCTTTTTCTTTTGCTTCTCTTTTCATTTTCTTCTACATTTTCTTCCTCCTCCTTCTTCTTCCTCTCATGTTTTTCCTTTTCTTTCTTCTTCATTGTGGATGCATATTTTGCACTCATATGTGAGTATTGCACAAGCCACCAAAAAATGACTCAACATTTCATGTTTTTTCATTGTGGATGCATATCTTGCACTTATATGTGAGTATTGCACAAGCCACCAAAAAATGACTCAACATTTCATGTTTTTTCATTGTGGATGCATATTTTGCACTCATATGTGAGTATTGCACAAGCCACCAAAAAATGACTCAACATTTCATGTTTTTTCATTGTGGATGCATATTTTGCACTCATATGTGAGTATTGCACAAGCCAACAAAAAATGACTCAACATTTTGTGTTTATGTGGGTATTGACAGCATGCCCAAAAAACCAACAAGCTTTTTGTGAGCTCAGTGTAAGTATTGCAATATTGAACAAAAAACCAATGCAAATTATTGAATCACATGTGGGGATTGCAAGTTAAACCCCGAAAACCCAATGCACATATTGTGACTATCATGTGAATATTGCAACTACAATCACATTGCACATGCAGTTAATTCCTATGTGGTATTGCACTAAAATGCTTGTGTTTATTGAGATTTTATGTGATGCATAAAGTATTGCAATATACCACAAACTCATAGATAATATTAAAATAATAAATTTAAGCATTGCATTAATGCATCACTTCCATTCATCATTTTAAAATATAATATAGGTGTGCAAGTGTGAAATTATAGTAAGGTGTATCCATTTATAATAATGGTAAACCAACATACATAATTCAAAACTCAAAAATGATAATTATAATCTACCATAGCATGGGTGTTTATAAAACCTTCACAACATTTTATTTTTTTTCATTCTTGCTTAGATTATTGGCATTAGGGGCATGGGTCAAAATCCTTTAAGGTGTATCATTCATATGAAAAGGAGGTAGTTTTTTTTTAAATATTATATTTTGATCCCATCATTATTAAATAGTTAAAATGTGTCAAATAATTTACACTTTAATATTTTAGGCCACCACATATTTAAAACTATCAATATCATTTGTTGTGTGTCCATATGTATATATGATGAAACAAGACTAGTATAAGAGTGCATAAAAGGGTGACATTTTGACACATTTTTGGTACACTACAAAAAAATTGGACTTATGTGTGTCATGTAAATACAAAATGAGAATGAATACAAAACCTAACATAGATTATACAAAGTTATTCAAAGAAAGGAAGGATGGGCAAAATAATACATTTACAAAAATAATAATAATGAACATTGTAAAAAGAAAAAACAAATTCCTTGATAATTAGTTTAAACCTAACCTAACATTTTTGTTTAGCCTTTCCTCAATGTTGACATCCCCATAAATTACAAAACTTTCTATAGACAACACAATAGCAAGTGCCAAACCCTCATTGTCTTCAATGGTGTAATTTTTGTTTAATTATGTTGTCTTTTGTGAGGTGGCATGTTCCATCGATTCCTATCCATAGTCCACAAAAAAAATTCAAAAACTGAGAAATGAGGTACCTTTCATCATCTTTTTCTTTTTCATTTTCATCTTGTATTTATTGTCCTTCATCTTCTTCTCACAAACAAAATAAAACTCAACAAAGGGTGACATGGTGACATGGTACCTTTCTTCTTTGTTTGAATTGCTTCTTTTGCTGCTTCTTATTGTTTCTTCTTCTTCTTTTGCAAACTAGAAAAAAATATTTTGCTACTCTTTCTTTCATACAAACCACCCCAAGAAAAGAAGAAAAAAAACCCCAATAATCGTCTTCATCTAATTTTAATCATTCCCCTTCTCACAAAAAAAAAAAAAAACAAAAAAAAAAAAAAAAAAACTTACTAGGGCAACATTATA